>Ga0210391_10000651_pt1 | contig 34718 bp, 28 predicted proteins | sample IncBWC12OmetaG_FD_160573 | JGI IMG/M metagenome (GOLD analysis project Ga0210391, IMG submission 160573) | Forest soil microbial communities from Barre Woods Harvard Forest LTER site, Petersham, Massachusetts, United States - Inc-BW-C-12-O ... | reverse complement strand
AATTTCCGAAGTTGACGTCAAACTCGCCGCCTCCGCCGAATACATTGAAACTCGTAATCGGAGCCAGGTTGGGATGAACGTTGACAAACGAAAAGCCAACCGGCACTTCCACCTTGGGAACATCCTGGCCCCACGCCACACAACCAAACAGCACAATGACACATAGTAGAAATCTCTTTTTCATCGCCGCCTCCTTGCATTCGCTGCCCGTTTCATCTCCCCAAGAAACAAGCGCGTTCCTTCCGACGCTCGATCAAGGGACTCTTCGTCCTGTTGCTACTTCACTACAAGCAGTAGTTGGCGAACACTGTCACTTGCGACAGGTGACGCATGAATTTCCATGTTGTTTCATGGAGCTTGTCGACGACCACGAGCAACGCTGACGGGAAACCTGGGCTCGATGATTCGCCTGACGCGAGGTTTTGGTGGAAGAAAGACAAATTTGAAATAATGCTTACTCTGCGCGGAGGCTCTGGTGAGTATTGTCAAAGGCCTGAGACAGTTTTCAATCCTGATCTTGTTGCTTTCCTGGATAGGTCGAGGTGCTGGTCTTTGCCTGGCGTTGCCAGCAGCCGCTGCGAACGTGGAGCCAGGGGATCAGTTTCTCTTTGTCGAAACGCAAGATTCACAAGAGGCGGCTCAAAACTCCTCACCAAATCCACCGGCGAACAAGAAGCCGGAGGAGAGATCTGAAAAGAAAGATGAGAAAGACAATGATAAGGAGAAGAAAAAGTCAGATAACAGCGGAGCATTCGTAGCTGCGCCTCTACCGATTGTCAGTCCGGCGCTCGGGGCAGGGATCGTCCCGGTTCTGGGCTACATTACTCCCATTCCGGCAAAGGACCGCGAATTAACTCCGTCCGTAATTGGTGCGGGCGGGTTGATCACGAACGATGGGACCCGTGGATTTGGCCTGGGTGCGGATCTCTATCTCGACAAGGACCGTTACGAAGTGGAATCCGTATACGCGCACGGAAATCTCGACTACAACCTCTATGGTGTCGGGTTCGTGAATGGAAATGCCGGGTTCAAATTGCCTCTCGAGCAGGCAGGACACCTCTTCTTTTTTAAAACGCTGCGCCACATCGGTTGGGACTTCTATGCAGGTATACGCTTCATCGACGGCAGCTCGTTCATCACGCTAAAACCAACGTCTGACCAGACGCCTCCCATTCCTCCGGACGTCGGCTTGCACACAGATCTGCGCGCGCTCGGCATGGAGATATGGCGTGATTCCCGCCCCAATCGCTTCTATCCGCTGAAAGGCAGCGTGATCGACTTCACCGGCGATTTCTTCGCACACAACCTCGGCAGCAAATATTCGTTTCAGTCCTACAAATTCACTTTCAACAAATATTGGAGCCTCACCGACAAACAGGTGCTCGCCTACAACTTCTATTGGTGTGGAACCGGCGGATCGCCGCCCTTCTATGGAAACTGCATATACGGGGCCAATAACGAGCTACGCGGCTACACGGCAGGGCGGTATCTCGATAGGTATATGTTTGCGACCCAGCTCGAGTACCGGCTGGTTCTGCCGTGGCGGTTCGGCCTGGTTGGCTTTGGTGGAGTCGGTTCAGTCATGCCTGGCGGAAACCAGCTGCGACTCAACCAGTTCCTTCCCGCTGGAGGCACGGGCATCCGCTACATGTTGAGCAAGAAGTACCATGTGAATCTGCGTACCGACTTCGCGTGGGGCAAAGACAATTTCACATGGAGCGTTGGCGTTGGCGAAGCGTTCTAGCTCATCTCTTGCATCGCGGCTTAAAGAGAAAATGCCCTACTCGAATCAATCCAAGAGCTTCATCGACTCCTGCTAGTGCTTATGGCCACAAGAGCCCGGGAAATGCAGAGGTCTAAATCCGTCGACCTCATGAGGCGCCGCGCCAGATGGGACCTATTATCGAGCGGTGGTCAACATATGGCTGTTGTTTGCTTATTTGGAACAATTTAAGAAATGCCCAAAAAAAGCCCCTCTGGTGAGGGGCCAGTCTGCCTTGGTTCTCTCGTTGTTTGAGAGCTTGATTTGCGAGCCTTTCGCTTAAATGCATGCGCGTTCCAACATATCCGACCTCCAGCATCCAGTTCTTGGCAAGCGCAAGTTGAAAATTCAGGCCATATTGCTGAATGATTGCAGGACGAAAGTCGGGGGAGACGGTGTCAATGGCGATTTCGCTCGTTGGCGAATACGGAGGGAAATAAGGAAAGAAGCTCGGCGTCGGAAACGGCTGAGGAAACGGATTGCTAAAGGTGGCAGCGGCATTGGCTTGGCCGGTATTAACGCGCGCGAGGGAAAAGGGTGCGCCAAAGACGGTTTGAAAAAAAGTCTGCCCCGTCGGCAGCGAGAAGAAGATGCCGTAGCCTGATCGGATTACGGCTCGGGATGTCCAGCGTGAAGGTTGCCATGCAAAGCCGATTCGAGGAGCCAGGCCGTTTTGTCCGAGTCCGAAATTTGCGGCGTTATTACCCGCGCGGATTACACCCGGCGGCACGCCATAGGGGTAATTTGCAGCAACGATGTATCCTGCCACGCTTCCTGAGGAAGATGGGTTTGGATCCGACTGGTTAATATCAAAACTGGAGTTGCGGCCGAGGGCATCAGCGAATTGGCCAAGCCGTTCGTATCGTAATCCGAAGTCCAGCGTAAGTGCATCTGTTGCCCGGAAATGGTCTCCAATGAAGAGCGATCCGTTCCAGCTGCGATATTCACGGTTCAGCAATCCGTAATCGTCGATCGATTGATAGACATTGCTCAAGAGATTGGTTCCATTCTGTTCTGCATTAAGCCCGAGTAAGAAATCGGGCCAACTCAGAAAGTCGACAAAGGTTCCGAAACCAGGGCTGGTCACGTCATCATAAATTCGTGACAAAGATCCGCCCATCTCAAATCAAATGTCGGGAGCGCGAGTAAGTAAGCATGTCGGAAAGGTAGAAACGCCTCTGATTGAACGTGCGAGGAAACGCACTTGCCAGATTGATTGAGCCCACGATCCCAAGGCTTGACAACCCATTCTCATTGTTCATGCTGCCGGCAGCAACCCCAAGATCAGACCATGCGAACGGTGCGTGAGCCGTACTGGAACCCAGCGTGTTGGTATAGCCGAACCGCAGCCCGTTGAGCAACTGTGGTTGGATGAGTCGTACCCAGGAGACCGAAAACACGCGAAAGTGATTGTCAATGTTGCTGCCGAAGCCAGAAATATTGCCTGTCCCACTGTTGGGATTTCCCGGGAACGAGACATTCATTGTGTCGTTCGCCCACATAAACCGAATTGCAAGGCTGGAGTTTTGCGATAAATTGGCATTAAGATTTGTGAGAAATTGATCCTCGTCGAAGCGGCAAGGAGTACTGATAGTGCTTGACCCCTGACTTGCCAGCGGCAAAGAGGGGTTGAGAATCTGAGGAGTGGGGATAAGATAGGACCCGTTTGGCAGCTTGAAGTTCAGGATTTCGAGCGCTACGGGATTGATGTTTGATCCGTCCGCCTTGACCGTCACGCCTCCAAAAGCGCCGCTCTCGCCGGCAAACAATGCGCCGAGTGCCTGCGCAGAGCGATCGTTCGTAAGGGGAGGCATGATAACGTCTGCAGTACACCCGATCCGCACCTGACCGGAGGCCAGACCGTTGATTTGCCGGGTTCCCTGGTAGGATCCAAAATAATAGAAGCGATCTTGGCGAATTGGTTCTCCGGCCGTGAATCCGAACTGATTCTCTTTCAAGTCGGGGCGCGGTTGACCTGCACTCTTGAGAAAGTAATCATTCGCGTTCAGCACATTATTGCGGAAGAATTCGAAAACACTTCCGTGAACGTTGTTGGTCCCCGATTTGGTTACGAGGCTGACGCTGGCGCCTGCGGGTTCCCCGAACGGAACGTCATATAACCCTGTCTGCACTTTGAATTCTTCAATTGAGTCAGGATTGGGAATCGGAACCCCACCACTCGCATTGCTGCTGGCCTGAAGATCGGTGACCGGCACGCCATCGAATTCATAGCCATTGTCATAGGAACGTGATCCGTGAACAAAAATTCCATCGTTGCTGGGGCCAATTTGCCCCAACCCATTGCCACCCGTGCCCAACTCACCAGCGTTGCTTACTCCGGCAAGAACGCCCGGAGACAGATCGACGATCTGGGTGAAATTCCGCGAAGCGAGCGGTAGAGCCTCGATCGCGCGATTGTCGACAACGCGTCCCAAGGCCATGGAATCGGTTTGCAGTTGAGAAACATTGGCGTGGACTTCGACCCTTTGTGTTACCCCGGCAACGTTCATCGGAACCGAGACTCGAATCGTCTCGGTCACGGAAATTTGCACCGTCACGGATTGCCCCTGGGCGTAGCCATCTTTTATGACCGTAAGCTGATAAGACCCAGGCGGCAGGAAAGGCAGAACAAACTGACCTTCGCCGTCGCTCATTGTCGAGCGGCTTACTGCCATATCTGAATCGATGGCTTCAACAGAAGCATGAACGATGGCTCTCCCTGACGGATCCAGCACCTCACCGATCAGGGCGCCTGTTGACGCTGTTTGGCTCCAGGAGTGAGCAAGAGCAAGAAACATCCAAGGCAGGAGTTGAAGGGAGATCGAGATGCGAATCAAACTTCGTCGCGCCTGAAACGTCGGTCTGGAAATTATGAGGCTATCTGATCGGTCGTTGAGGCGAGTCCCACCAATCGCGAAACTCATTTTGCTCCCGAGCCTGCATCAAAGTGCGGTTGATCTAATGCAACCAACGTTGACAAGCAGGGTCCTCTCTCGTGATTCTCTGAATGACGCAGAATTCGCGAATTCGCCCCAAAATGCGGCCAAATAGCCTATCTAAGCTGCTGATTATAAGGGCGAAAGACTCGCTGGCGGTGGAAGCAGTCTTGAGCGAACCGTTCTCCGCTCTAAATTCCCTGCTAACAGGGAAAAATACAGGGAATTTTTATATTTTGTCTCGGAAGTTCCAGCAGAGAATTCCTCTAACACCTTGAATCTACCGGAGTTCTCATATCCCTGGTCAGAATTGGGCGCTCCGCGGAACAGGGAATTATTATGCAGGAATAGGGAATTATCAGGCACGTATCAGGGAAACGACATTTCCCTGGTATCAAAAATGCCCGTCTGGTGCCTCCATTTTCTTCACAATGCGTCCGGCTCCAGCGCCGCGACTTATAGACGACTTGTAGATAAGGTGATGAGGGTCCGGAGTCAACTTAACGAGATGCCCGGTTACACGGCCACTTGAATTGCTTCCCACATGCCGACTTTCGGGAAGTGACCCATTATCGGTGAGTTCGCGATTCGCCGCACGGGCATCCCTACGTCTCGTATCGGGCTGCCTGGTATTCGTTCTTGTACGTTGCCCTACATCACTGTTCAGAAGCCAACATTAGCTGGGCCTCAAGAGGGCAGAAGGGGCCCAAATTAAGCACTTACCCCAAGCAAAGAACCTGGGGCTAATGCCCAAGACGACCATTATCTCTTGCCGGTATCCTCTGCAGATTCGCCCGAAGACGACAACTCAGTGGGTCTTCGCGGCCATCACCGTCAGCTCAGCGATGCTGCCGGGCTTCGCGTCGCCAGCACCAGGGAAGACGAGGCGCACAAATTTCGCCTCGACCGGCGGAAAGTTGAATTCATCGACTCCCGTTGGGGAATTTGCCGGCGCATTGGCAATTGCCTTCCAATCAACGTCGTCGGAGGATGCTTCGACCGCGTATGGAAAAGGATCCCGGTTTCCACGACGCACTTTGATCGTTCCCAACGTCGCCGGAGCTGACAGAGCGACGGTGAGTTTCGCTGCGGGTTCTGCGGCAGTCCATGCTGTCGCGGGACTTCCGTCGACGGCGGCGACAGCCGGCGATCCAGGAACCGATGATGTAACCGAGATCTGCCGGCAGCGGACAAGGTCTTCGGTAGGCTGCAGATCAGGGCGTCGCGTTGGGATGACAAGTGGAGTGCCGAGCCGCGCAGTGTTCACCCCACGTGGCGTAATTAGCGGCATTGCCGCGCCGGAATTCAGCGTGATGCTGGATTCCCGCGGTCCAATGTGCATGGTGAAAGTGCGGCCCTGCCATTCCAGGTTACTCAGGGTGATTCCGGCAAGCTGAGGCGGCAGGCTCGGATCGAGCCGCACTGCATCCACCTGAGGACGAAAACCGGAAAAGCCATAGAGGAACTCCTGCATGAAGCCGCCAACTCCGGTAAGAAAATCGTAGGCAGTTGCGGTCAGCTTTACTGGTCCAAATTCAGAGAACTGGAGATATGGTTCGCGCAGAAATGGCTGATAGCTGCGAAGCAGGTAAGTGTATGCTGAGCAGCCGGGGGCATCGATCGCTGCCGCCGCGATCGAGTGAATGGCGTCAGTCATCGCCGGCCCATTGACATCAGTGCGCGGCGTGTAGAAGTTGAGATCGTTTACGCCCATGAGTTTGGGCATGGAAAAATCCAAAGGGTAGGTCAGCATGACCACGTCGGCCTGTTTAATCTGCTGCGCGGCATAGCCTTGGTGCTCAAGATAGATATTGAGTGCGGCATCGACCGGCATCGTCTTGATGAGGCCAGCGCCTATCGTCGACCAGGATTTCGGCACGGTCTTGCCAAGGATTCTCGCGGCTTCAATTGTCGCTTCGAGTTCGAGCGAGGCGGCGGCGTTGGTATAAGCATCGTTGTCGGTGTCCGTGGCGTATTCATCGGGCGTCTGTACCTGGTTGATCGCGTATCCGCCGAATGACGGAGTCGCCTTCGATGCCCAGAACTCAGCAACGGCCTCAAGCACCGGCCATCCTTTTTGCGCGAGCCACTGCTTGTCTCCAGTGGCCTTGTAATACTCCCATTGCGCTAGCGCCACGTCAGATTGCAGGTGAAGCTGTTGCGTACAGCTCTTGTTCGGGTCGGCAATCACTTTTCCCTTCGCGTTAGTGACCGCACCGTAGCATTCGTCACCCATGTCCCCGGAGATCGCGCTAGTCCACGGATACATCGCTCCCGCGTATCCATTGTTGACGGCATTTTTTCGCGCCGCAGGCAGTGTAGTCGAGCGGTAGTCCACCATCACGCGGGCTATGTCGGGATGCTGGGCGAGCAATGCGGGAAACATCCAGGTATCCGCGTCCCAGAAGACCATGCCCGCATAGCCATCGCTCGACAACCCCGATGGGCCGATACTCGCCGGACTCTCAGGAGACATACTAGCGTAGAGCTGATACTCGTTAGCATGGATCGCCTCTTGCAGCGCCGGGTCTTCATCGACCACGATATCGGCTTTCCACACCTTGTCCCACGCAGCGCGGTTCTCCTGCTGAAATGCGTCGAGGCCACGACGAGCAGCTTCCTGGGATTCCGTACGGACATCTGATTCTGGCGTCGACGAGTCCCGGCCCGTAACAACTGCCACATACTTTACGAACGAGCAGCTCTTTCCCACCTGCGCCTGAAAGGTCACCTGTTCCGCTGCCGTTCCAGCTATGTGCGGCTTCTCCTCAGATGGCTTTGACTCACACGAGCTTCGCAGTGCCGCCGACTCCGCGACCACAATATTTGTCGCCTTCGTTTTGGAGTTGACGTAGATTGTCTGCTTCGGAAGATCGACTCCAACGGCAACCAGGTCGAGACGGCGCGCCCCGGCCCAGTCGAGAACGCTGCTGACCATAGCCTTCCCCGTCCACATCGGTGTCAGCTCGAGCGTCACCACCGCAACGTGGCTACGCGCGCGGTCGGTGCCCACACGATAAAGGAAGCGCGTCTTGTTTCCGCCCGGCGAGGTCCAGATACCAGAGGTGCTGACTATGCCGGTGCGCAGGTCGAGCTCCTGCCGGTACTCGCTGACACTACTCGACGATGCTGTAGCCGGCGAATAGCTGCCCGATGCGTCACCGAAGGTCAGAGTCGACCAGTTCGGGATCAGGGCGATCGCCTGTTTCTCGTCGTGATAAAAGCTGCCGTCGGCGACCTTCGCATAGACGCCCGCCGCAATTGCAGACGCGATGCGTTCAGTACCGATCGGCCAACCGACCTTGCCGAGATCTCCGAGATAACCCATGCCCGCAGCCGGTACGCGAAGACCGATATAGCCGTTGCCGACGTACGGTTCTCTTTCAAAGCTGTTGTCAAAACGGGTGGTCGAGAGCGACCAGGCGGTGTCCGTTTGCGGCGATCCTGGCGTAGCATCTTGAGCTCTGCTCCGCAGAGTTGAAAATGACGCCAACAATGATGCTCCAAGCAGCGGGCAAAGCACATAATTCCTGCCTAGCCAAAACCCATCTTTAGACGTGAGTGCCATCCACCGGACCTTTCATGGGCGCTGGTCCCGAAGCGAAGTGTATATCACGCAAGGCTCATTTTGTCCGTAGCCAGTTAATTGAGTTGCGTGCTTGCGCTGCCTTCATTCATAGAACATGGGCGCCCAAGGCGTGGGCGTGGGCGCAGGCGCGGCCTCATCACCGCTTAGGAAATATCAACCGTCGCCAACAGGGCAAAGCACATATTAAGCATGGCAAACGGGTTCGGTATTACTCATGATAAACGCCGCTGTGTCCGACTTTCCTGCCTCGGTTCGGTCAGGACATCCTGGTACACTTGCCGACTTGCGGTTACTTTTTTTTGACGTGGACCCAACTATGAGGTCGTGAAATATTCCTGACGGACCTACACGGAAGCGGTAAGGAAGATCGGCTTCACCATCGCTTCAATCTTGGCAGCCATTTCCTCAGCGGGAATGCGATCGGGAGTCTGATACCACCGTCGCGCGGCCCCAAAAATGGCCCAGGCAGCCGTGGTTGCCAGCAGTTTGGGATCGGTGCCAGGTAACATCGCGTGATGCGCGGAACCCTCCAGAAACATGCCCTCCACGACCGGGATGATTGAGCCTTCGAGGGGCATCTTAACTAACTGGCTAGGGCAGCCCGTGGTCTCGGCGAGATAGTCACAGACGCCTAGCGCGATGGCGCGCAGTGCCCCATTGCAGTTTGAGAAGGAAAGGCCGCGGCGCGCGATAAGGTCCCGGAAGCGAGCGGCTGTCATGGCCTGCAGCAGGGCATTCTTGTCGGGGTAATGTAGGTAAAACGTAGCCCGGTTCAGGGAGGCTTCGTCGGTGATCTCCTGGATGGAGATATCATCGAACTCCTTGTGGCCCAACAACCTAAGTAACGACTCCATCAACAACTGACGGCTGCGTAGGACACGGGGGTCCGTGTATTCCGCTGTATTGACGGGTTGGAATGCGCCTGCCATTGCGATTAAAGCATAGCCCTTTCTGCCAGCATTAGATGCGTGAGCGACACTTGTCGATTTATTTGAATCAACATATGTTGATTAAACATCATTTGTCGCATAGGAGATTTATATGCAAAAGCTTCTTCACATCGACTCGAGCCCGCTGTATGGGCGATCCGTCTCGCGCCAGCTTACCGACGCGTTCGTTACTCAATGGAAGTCTTCACACCGGAATGGAACGATCGTCGATCGCGACCTTAACGCAACCACAATCCCACCGGTCACCGCCGAATGGGTAGGCGCGGCCTACACACCGGAAGAGGCGCGCACTGCACAACAGAAGGATCTGCTGGCGCTTTCGGACACGCTGCTCGCCGAACTGGAGCAGGCGGATGAGTACGTATTTGGCGTGCCGATGCATAACTTCGGTGTGCCCTCGGTGCTCAAGCTCTGGATCGACCAAATCGCGCGCGTGGGCAGGACTTTTTCATATGCGGATGGAACGCCGAAAGGACTGCTCACGGGCAAAAAGGCGACGTTCATCATCGCGACCGGCGGGATCTATGATGCGCAGACACCGATGGCCTCTTTCAACTTTGTCGAGCCCTATCTGCGGTCGGTCTTTGGCTTCCTCGGCGTGTTGGATGTGACTTTCCTCACGGCAGGCGGAACTGCGGCACTCAACTACGGGCAGGACCGTGATGCATTTCTAGCGCCGCATCTTCAGGCCGTGCAAACGCACGCGCAGACGATCTAAGGGAGACGACCATGAAGATTGTTTCCGTCGTTGCGCGCTACCTGCTGGGGCTGATTTTTATCGTCTTTGGCCTGAACGGATTTCTCAACTTCATTCACCAGCCACCGCCGACGAATCCGCTGGCGATGCAGTTCTTTGTCGCCGTCAGCGCGTCGCATTTTGCGGCGTTCTTTTTCGCAGCGCAGTTGATTGGCGGGCTGCTGTTGCTTTCGGGCTTCTTTGTGCCGCTCGCACTCACGGTGCTTGCGGCGGAGTTGTACAACATCCTCGCGTTTCATCTAACGCTTGCGCCGGCGAGCATTGCTCCAGCACTGGTAGCATCTGTGCTCTGGGTCCTGGTCTTTGTGCAATATCGCGCAAGCTTCAAGGATGTTCTAGCCGCAAAGCCTGTGTCGCAGGAATAGTCTGCTTCGTTGCAGGGGAGGCCCAGAGCCTCCTCGCTGCGAAGCGTTTTCAGACTCGACACAGCACTGTTACGAATCAGGGATTAGTACCGGGAAACGCCGATGGCGACGCTGATAGCCTTGGCCGCGGCAGCCGATTCCAGTCGCCATGCCGACTTGCCGTTACGAATCCAAAGTTCTGCTTAGGAACCGAATGATAGACCGCAGATTTCGAGGTGCCGTCATGCATGAGGTTTCACTTGTCCGCCTTACACCTTACGCATTTGCTATTTGATCCTCGCCGTCGGGCTGGACTCTACATGTGGCCGTCGGTCATCCACCACACCGCAGATTTATCTATCACGCATGGCATTCAATTCTCTTTACTCGCGGGTCTGGGCCTCACGGCTGTGCTCTGGGCCGCAAGATGGTGAGCGACCTGAAACCGATCTCCCGAACATCTCGTTCGAGTTCGCCTTTTACGCTTGCGTAAAAGAAGGACGAATCGACGGATGCTCCTATGGCCGAGACGAGTGCGAAGTTCTGTGTGCCTGCTTGGTGAGCTAGCCGCGCAAATGACAACGGCAGATCGTGATCGACCGACCGGAAGGCTTCTTTCGATCCTGCCTTCTCGATCGTTGTACCTGTCGCGCAGATTGCAGCGTCGGGTCCCCACTCTGTCACCGCCGGTAGCAGCAGCTCCAACTTTGGGGCAACCGGGTTCATCAGCTTATCGTGCGCTGCGAGCGGTTTCCGGGTTGGCGCTATGACCTGTGTGATTGCCGGCTGCGCAAGAGCTTGCGTCAATGTGTTCCGACCCACCAACCCCGTTGCTCCGAGAATCATGACTTTCATAGCAAATACGCAGCTAAGCTGCGAACTGTCTCAAGTGATAATCCACGTGAATCTGCAAGAGCTTAGCCCACTCCTTTCGCGTCATCTTGCCGAACATGGGATGTGGTGTCCATGCATCGGCAGTTCTCGCGTTCCAATTAGCCTCTAAGATTTTCAGCAGCTGTGCTTTTTCGTACGCGAACTCAAATCTTTGCGAATGCGGGATCTTGAAGTCCGCCGGAAGCCGCAGGCCGACTGGTTGCTCCGGAAACCAATCGACGAGAATCCACTTAAAGAACGTCCGCGAAGTAAAGTAACTCTCGTCCGGAAGATTGTAGAAACCCAATGAGCCTCCGCACGCTAAGTTGAGGTGGTGAAGCATCTGGTCAACCTCCATGGTCCCCCACTGACGCGTGGAGTGAGGCATCACACTCTCTGCACGACGGCGATACTGCTGCCGCTTCTCCTCCGTAAAATAGAGATTCCCATCCACCTGCTTCACCCGAAAAGCCCGAGGAGTATAGCGGACAATTGCTACTCCCGACATCAAGAGGTTCCGGGTAAAGAGAGCGTGCAACAGGTTCATGGATTGTTTCCTATCGATCTTGGTAGATCGCGATGCTCAAGGATTGCTGCGCAACATCGCCTTCTAGTACACGAACCATTGGTTGAGTTCCTGTACCTTTTCGGGCGTGTAGGGCGGGAAAAGGTGCTCGATGGCTATGTCGGGCGGCGAAACGAAGATCGATTTCGCATGAGTGAGAGCGTCAAAGCCGTCCTTTCCGTAGTAGTGACCGATGCCGGAGTATCCAACGCCTCCGAAATGCATAGACTCCACAAAAAGATGAACATTAACTTGATTGATCGCTCCGCCGCCGAAGGACAGACTCGCGAGGAAATGATCGATAGCCTTCTGGTCACGGCTGAAGAGGAAGCCAGAAAGGGGTTTTGGGTGCTTCTTCACCTCAAGAATGGCCGCATCGATGTCCTTGTAAGTAAGGATAGGCAGAAACGGCCCAAAGATCTCATCCTCCATGATTGGATCGTCCCACGTCACGGGATAGAGGATTGTCGGATCGATGTAGCGCGCTTTCGGGTCAGACGTACCACCGGCGATAACCTTCTTTTGATCAATGAGCCCCGCCAAACGCTCAACAGCTTTTGGGCTGATGATGCGCGAGTAGTCAGAATTGTTCTTTGGATCAGCCCCGTAGAGCTCGATCACTGCCTTCTTGCACTCCGCAACGAACTCGCCGACAACGGATTCGTGCACGTAGGCATAACCGGGTGAGGTACACCATTGGCCACCCCACGCCGTCGCGCCCCAGACAATTTTCTTGGCAGCATCAGGAAGATTAGCGGTCGCATCAACAAACGCTGGATTTTGTCCCCCGAGTTCTAATAAAACCGGGGTCAGATTCTCTGCAGCAGCGCGCATGATCACCTTACAACCTTTACGCTCCCGGTGAAAAACATGAAATCAAATGGCAGTTTAAGCAGTTCCGTTACGTCTTCGCGTGATCCGGAAACTGCAGTCACGGAGTTGGGCTCAAAGTACTTCGGAATGAGCTCTTGAAGAAGCGTAGTTGTAGCCGGGATCGACTCTGCAAGTTTCAGGATGCAAGGGTTTCCTGCGGACAGAGCCGTGATAGCCGGGTCAAGCAAAAGAATGAGGGGACCGTTGAACGGACCAATGATCAGCGTCACACCGTATGGCTCCCGGATAACTTGGGCGGTGTGTCCCGAGGCCGCGAGCGCATTTGGAACAATGGCGGAGATCGGCTTCATCCAATCTTTTAATTGCATTTTTTGTGAATTCAATGGTCGCCAGAGGAGCTGCGACCTCAAAGACCTTCTCTTCTAACGCGGTCTTGAAGTCTTTGCTTACCGCCTCATGAAAAGCCTCCTTGTTCTCGTTCAGCATCTTGGCCATGCGGTCGAGTTGCTCAATGCGCCATTCGTAAGATTTGGTGGCGTCGGTATTGAAGTAGTCTTTTTGTTTGTCAAAGACTGGTTGAAATTTGTTCACCGTTTTCCCTCCGAGTGCTCACCTGGATCTAATCCTTGCCGTTGACCAACACCATGCGAAAACGTGCCTTTCCATCCATCATGCGAGCGAAAGCCTCGGGAGCCTTATCAAGCGGAAGCGTTTCGATCATGGGCCGCACATCCTGCAGGACGCTGAACGCCAGCGTGTCCTGGTTGTCGATGGCGCTACCCGTCAAGCTGCCATAAATGGAGCGCTGGCCGAACACCAGCGACGAGGAGGAGACCTCGATAGCGTCGGGCGCGACTCCAACCACAATCAACTTGCCTCGACTTGCGAGGCCGGGGACGAGTGCGGCAATCGCTTTGCCGCTTGGGGCGGTTGCTAGGATCGCTTTGGCGCCACCCATTTTCTGTAACGCAGCAGCTACATCTTCTTCTGCAGTATCCACATAGGAATGCGCGCCCAATTCCTTGGCCAGCTCAGCCTTTTCCGATCCGTTATTGATGGCTACTGTGCGGAACCCCATCCGCCGGGCAAACTGAACTCCCAGGTGTCCAAGCCCGCCGATCCCCTGAATGCCAACCAGATCGCCCGCGCGCAAGCCAGCGTTACGCAATGCGTTGAAGGTCGTTATGCCAGCACAGAGCAGAGGGGCGGCATCCTCGGAAGTGAGCTCATCAGGAATTGAAGCGAGCGCTCGTGCTTCGGCAATCATCACCTCGGCATAACCACCGTCGGTTGTGATTCCTGATATGACGGGGTTCAAGCAGTTCGCAAAATCTCCGCGTAGGCACGGCTCACATTCGCCGTCTTGCCCGCCCAAAAAGCCGACACCGACGCGCTGCCCGATCTTCCATTTAGAGACATTCGGGCCAATCTCCTCGATTCGGCCTACGACCTCATGTCCGGGTACTCTCGGCAATTTCAGGCCTGGATAATCTCCCTGTACCGTCGCTAAATCGGAATGACAAACGCCACATGCTTCGACTCGGAGGCGCACCTGACCAGCTGCCGGCTTCGAAATCGGCCGCTCGACAACACGAAGTACGCCCGGTGTTGACACTTCCACTGCCCTATACGTGCTTGCCATCTTCATCCCCCAAAGGAGTCGTCACTTCTTACGTTTATTAGTGCGTGCTTTTGGCCGATCTCGTTCCCGGAACATCCACTCCCTGATATAAGGCGAACAATGCAGCGCTAAGATTCCCTCCACCTCACACGCGTTGAGGAAGCGAATGCCTTCGACATCCACGAGATCCACCTCCTCCAAATCCAAAGCTAGTCGTGGTCCGCCGCGCTCGATTTCAGTCTTCACCTGATCAACGTGCTCGGATCGAAACTCCCCGCTCAGCCGAATCCGCGTTTCGCCCTTAGCAGAAATCCGTTCAATCCTCAGCGTCATGGATTTCCGGCTCCAAAGCGCGATCGTACAAATGCAACTGCTAGGCCATTCACAATTCGTTGAGGAATCGTGGCTTAGAATTGCTGCCTATCCTGAATTTTGAGGAATTCCTGTATGGTGAGGAAAACGCGCCGTCGATTAACGGATTTGCCGCGATCGAATCAGCTGGACTGTTGAACTTTGAACCGAAATTTGTTGATTCCCAAGCGCTTGATTTTTGAGTCTAGGGTCCGCGTCGGAAGCCCTAGTTTGGCGGCCGCGCCGATTGGCCCTGAGATTCGGCCATGGCTCGCTGCCAGCGCGGCTTCAATCATTCCCTTCTCTTGCCCAAGCAGAGCATCATTGAGTGCGACTGTTGGGCTAGCGACTTGGGGCGGTTCCCGCTTGAGCCATGTCTCGTCCACAGAAAAAGTATCGCCGTCGCTCAGGATAACGGCCCGCTCAATCACGTTTTGCAGTTCGCGAACGTTACCCGGCCAGCCATACGCTTGGAAAAGTTGGAGAGTTTTTCGATTGACGGTTTTGAACTTCTTTCCCGCCTTCTTTCCGAAGCGATCAATAAAGTACTCGACAAGCAAAGGAATGTCAGCTGTGCGCCCACGCAACGAGGGCATCTCAATGGGGACGACATTCAGTCTGTATAAAAGGTCTTGGCGAAACTTGCCCCCAGCCACGAGTGCGTTCAAATCATGATGGGTAGCTGCCAGCACTCTCACGTCAACTGGAATTGGCCTGTCACTGCCGACGCGTTCGATTTCACGTTCTTGCAGACTCGTAACAGTGCGATTTGGACCTCTGGAGGTAAGTCGCCGACTTCGTCTAGGAAAATCGTCCCGCCATTCGCCGATTCGAAACGCCCCAGGCGCCGTTGTGTGGCACCGGTGAAGGCGCCTTTCTCGTGACCGAAGAGCTCCGAAGCAATCAACGATGGTGGGATTGCGGCGCAATTCACACCAATAAAAGCCCGATCGGCGCGGTTCGATCGCTTGTGGATGGCGCGCGCAATCAACTCCTTTCCCGTACCGGTTTCGCCCAGTATCAGAATTGTGGACTCTGAAGGTGCCACCTTGCGGACTTGGCGGAGCACTTTTTGCAACACGTCCGAGGAGCCGACTATGTCCTCAAACATCGAGTTACGATCGATCTGCTCTCGCAATGCCAGGTTTTCGTTGCGTGTCCTTTCTTCAGTTCGGACTCGATCGTCGATGTCAGTTGCTGTCGCGTACCAACGAATCACACGCCCCTGTTCGTCACGAAGCGGGTTGAAATGCATAAGGAACCACCGGTATTGTCCATCCTTGCGCAAGATTCGCTTTTCGTTCTCAAATGGCACGTCGCGCGAAAAAGAACTTACGCTCTCGTCTCGAAAGCGCGTGACATCCTCTGGATGAAAGACGAGAACTCGAAAATCCGCGGCCATGACCTCTTCGATCGTGAGACCCGTGTAATCGAGCATGGTCTGGTTCACATAAAGAGCAGTGCCATCCGGATTCAGAACCGCGATCATCTGGGGTATGGCATCAACAATATGTCGAAGTTGAGCTTCCGATTTCTCGATCTGTTCGAATGCCCTTGTCAAGGACGTCTGCGATCGATTCGCGCTCAATCGCAATTCCGGCGATGCGACTGGCGTGATCGATCAACTGAATTTCGCCCGGTCCGGGGTGTCGAACTTCCCGGTAGTACATGCCAAAGGTCCCCAACACTTTCCCGTCGTGCGACATGATGGGAGTTGACCAGGCAGCGCGCAGTCCGCTCTGTAGAGCAGAGTCTCTAAACTTCACCCATCGCGGATCAGAAGCAATGTCAGAGACGAAGACAGGCTGACGAAGGTAAGCGGCTGAGCCGCATGATCCGGCATTCGGACCAATGCAACATCCATCAGTCGCTGCACGATACGCTTCTGGCAGGCTCGTGGCGACGCCATAGCGCAGGTGCAAGCCGTCTTCGTCAAGCAGGAAAATCGAGCACAGCATTCCTGTACTATGAGCTTCGATCAGGCGGGTGATGGTCGTCAGAACATCGTTCAGGGGTGCGCCGAGAAGAATCATCTTCAACGCATCGAGCACTGCATCGCTGGGCAGGGTTTGCGCAAGGGATGGTGATGTTGGAAGCGCTTTCAGGTTGTGTCTCGCCCTAGCGTTTGCCATATAACACCCGCCTGTCACGCGGGTGCCAGCAGTATCGCACAAAGAGATGTCCAGCACTCGGCAACCAAGAAGGTACGTCGCTCTGCATGCTTTACAGCGGCAGTGCCGGACGCCCTGAAGTGGGCCGTGAGTCCGATCTCTTGGAAAGTCATCGAGAGGTTTCCAGCGATGGCAGGTTGAGCAGACCTTTCCGTCAACTCCGCTTTTGTCACGATAGCCATTTCTTCCTTTCGACTCGATTTTAATGGTACCGCTCTTGGCGTGATCGTTAGTTGAAAGATCAGTACGGAGCGCGGACTGTAAGATTTGCAAACGTGGTGGTCCTCAGAGATTTGGCGAAAGCTCCAATAATATCGGAGGAATCAAACGGCTTCAGGAGCCTCAGGCCGCGCCTTCCCGCGTTCCGCAATAGCCCGGCCTCCCACTCGCCACAGCAATTTGTCGATACTCTTCAGCGAATAGTCCTCAAGACCGTAGGATTTCCGAAACCTCCTCACGATTGCGAGAAATCCGGCGTAATCGTTACACTCCGAATTCCGAAAAGCGAATCGTTCGTCTTTCGCTCTGTACGCGACAAGCGCTTCCCATATATTGAGATCGTAGATCGCGTAGGCTTCCTGGTTATGCCAACTGCAGAACTTTGTAGCGAAGGAAAGATATTTACGCCTTGTTCCTTGAGATTTCCAAATCGCATCGACGACATCCGGAGTCCCTTGCCCCAATCTCGTGTCCAATTCGTCGATTGTTTTCAAATGGATCGAAAGGGGCTGTGTGTCCATATCGAGAACCCTCGCATAATAGAGGGCGTTGATCGTGATGGCCTTCACGAGGATGTGCCGGACGTCCTGATTGTCGGGGTAGGTAGAAATCAGCTCACGGATTGTCGATTCGGCGAAAGCCGTTTCCGGCTCAGCATCGAAGGCTGCGATTTCTTTGTCGATTGTGCTTCAGGGATCGCCGACGCTTTCCATACCCACCTCCGCCCGCAAGAGAAAGCTTGAATGCCGCTTCGTTTCCAGTAATAATCCACCACCCTCACCAGTCGCTTTGCTTCCTGTTCAGCTACTGCCAACAGGGCCGTTATCGCAGACACAAAACGAATCGACGCACTTACTTTTCCCCATCACCTCTCGTGCTACTAGATTGGTCTCCGCGGCGCATGATCGGCTCCTGCGACGGCACCATGGCAGCAAGCTCTTTGTGGCTACTTCGATTCCTCACTGGGCCGACGCAATCGGAAGACTGATAAAGCTTGCATCGCCTTGCGTATGCCAGATCCGCTGCGTCGCGCCGCGGTAATCCGCAGATCTAGCGTTGAATATATTGGGAACGAAGGTCTGCGGATTCCGGTCGTACAGCGGGAACAGAGTGGACTGCACCTGCACCATGATGCGGTGCCCCGGCAGAAAGACGTGGTTCACGGTCGGCAGTCCGAACTGGTACAGCAGCGGCTTGTCGGGCGTGACTGCCTCCGGGTGGTCGAAGCTTGTGCGATATCGTCCTCGGAAGATGTCCAGTGAGATCGGCAGCTCATATCCACCCATCGTGGGGTTGGAGGGCACCGTGGGGGGAAAGACGTCAATCAGCTTCACCACCCAGTCGCTGTCAGTGCCGCTGGTTGAAGCAACCAGATTCACTTCCGGCCGTCCGCTTACGCGGATGGGCTTCGAGAGCGGGTCGGTCTCATAAGTCAGCACGTCCTGCCGTCCATCCACAAACCGCTGATCTCTCACGAGCCAAGTTCGCCATGCGTCCTCGTCAGCTTCATAGAAGGGACGCGGGGAGAACGGCACCGGCTTTGCAGGGTCGGAGACATACTCGTCATACTTCGTGGTTTGTGCGTCGGGCGCGGAGAACGACAGCTTGCCCTGGGCCAACAGATACAGGGGTTTCGCCTCGTTCGCGCAGCCCTTATCGCAACTCAGCGGCCAGGAGTCGAGACGATCCCAGTGGTTCTCTCCCGTGTTGTAGATGAAGACCGGAGGCGTATTGGCTTTGGGTGCACCGTCCAGCAGATACTGATTGAAAAACGGCAGCAGAACGTCGCGGCGGAACTGCAGGGCGGTGTTTCCATCCCAGCGGAGCGCCCCGAGCGAGTATCCCTCGTAGTTCACCTGGCTGTGCCGCCACGGGCCCATGACCAGATAGTTCGCGTCGTTATTTTTGTCTTTAGGCTCCACGGCCTCGTAGCAGTGGATCGCGCCCCACATGTCTTCCTGATCCCACAATCCCTGCAGCCACATCACGGGCACCTTCAGCGGAGTCTTGGCCATAATCTTGTCCAGTGCTTGCTCCTGCCAAAAGGCATCGTACGCGGGATTCTCCTCGATCTTGCGCCAGAAGGGAAGCTGCTCCAGCCCTCCGTAACGCGCGAAATCTCCGGCCGAGCCCTGCTGAAGAAAGTTCGCGTAGTCGTCGTAGGCGAGGCGCGGGATCGCCGGGCCGCTGCCCCTGGCCGTAGTCTGCTCGGTAAAGTAGTCAAGATTGATCTGCCGGAACGCGCCGTAATGGAACCAGTCGTCGCCCATCCATCCGTCGACCATCGGGCTCTCCGGCGCGGCGACCTTCAGCGCAGAATGCGGATCGATCAGCGCCATCACCACCGTGAAACCTTCGTAGGACGAGCCGAGCATCCCTACCTTGCCATTCGACTCCGGCACATTTTTTACCAGCCAGTCGATTGTGTCCCATGCGTCCTTCGTGTCGTTCGGTCCGGAGGGATTCAGCGGTCCGGTCGGCGGGGGCGTCATGACGTACTCGCCTTCGGAGCCGTACTTGCCGCGCACATCCTGAAAGACGCGGATATATCCCGCCTTGACGAAAACATCGTCGCCCTCGGGCAGCGTGTCCAGCATGTACGGCGACTCGTTCCGATAAGCGCGACTTGCCGCATCGTACGGCGTTCGCGTCAGCAGGATGGGAGCATGTGACGCCCCCTTGGGAATCACAATGACGGTGTAGAGTTTTATACCGTCCCGCATCGAGACCATTGCAATTCGCTTGACATAGTTGTAATCCGTCTCCGGAGGCGTGAATTTCGGGGGAATGTCCGGAGTCATCGGCGAGGTCTGCGCCAGTAGATGGCCAGAAAAGAAAGCAATCGCCAAGGAAAGGGCAAAAGAGGTCAGCGGGTTCAGACGGCATCGCTGCATTTGATGGCTCCCATGAAAGACCGATGGACCACGGGCGCATCATACCGTGAATGTGGGCTCAAGAGGCAATCTGCTCGGTGACTCACTCCACCTAAAGACGTGAATTTGGCGGGCGAATCGGCCGGAAACTCATCGTCGGTGGGTGTGCCGCGCTGCGCAAAACGCGATGCATGCTGGAGCAATGCTGATGTGCTCCCGGGAGATGCCAACTCCGAAAGTAAGGATATGGCTACACACTAGCCGACATTCGAGGACTTATTTCGGCGAAAAGCTCTAACCAGCAGAATACAAAATGATTGCGGCAATGGGTGCCTGGCTTTGGGGGTTAAGATGCGCGTTCCCGGCGGAGTCGAGGGTGCTGGCCAGAGCGCTGTTATGTTGCCAACAGAAGCTTGAGGGCAACGAAGAAAGCAAGGCGCCGCCGGTGTCCCGCCCTGTTGATTAACTGGTAATTGCCGAATTGCCGGTCACTCTCTCCCAATACATCACTTCCGCAATACCGACATATAGGTACTAATCCCGTCCTTGATGGTGCATCGGACGAGATTGCACCAACTGACGCCGCATCAAGGGCCATCTGCAAGTTACCTAGAACCCCGTTTTTCAAGAGGTTCACGTCAGCACTGTGGGAACTGAACAACCGCATCGAGAATCAACTCGACCGGCTCATGAAATCAACCGGCAATGTGGCGCTACGATACGGCAAATTTGCGCTTAGAAAATCTCACGCAACGACAACGAAATGCGATGGACAAGAGGGAGGATAAGTAGAAACCTGACCTGCAAAAGAAATTAGAAGGGTTGAAACAGACGGTTGCGATGCTCACTGAAACCCAAGCCATTCGCGCCAAGAATGGTCAGCCCGAAGCCGACGATCTCAGTCAGGGGATGTCACTGCTGCGCGTTCAGCTTCACACCCTGAAAAAAAGCGGTTTACGGCAGTTCCATCGCAGCGATGAAAGCAACGCACGGAGAATCTTGAACGCGCTCTCAAGGGGCAGCGGGCACAGCAATGACCTTCGCCCTGCTCCTGCTCAATGCGCAGCCCAGACCGTTACAGCATTGACAGACCGAGACTACGCTTTCCGATGCATCAATGCCGCTGCGTGATCGCGGGCGTCCGTGATCGCCGGTGCGTTGATAAGGGCGGGTCTGCGCCCACGTTGCGCCGAATTCAAGATACTTACCGGGCCAGCGCCTGCTTTACCGCCGCGTCTGCTAACGGAGCCATGATCCGGTAACCCGCGTCGTCGGGATGCAATCCATCCGCTGCGAGACCCTTGCGAAGCAAACCTCTGTCATCCACCATCGCTGAAAAGTAATCGAGATAGACCAGGCCATTCGCCGAACAGTAGTTCTTGAGCCATGCGTTAAGCGCCAGAATCTTCGCCGGCGAGCGTTGCGCGTAGAAGTTTTGCGACTCGGGCGTGTAGTCGTTGACTGGCGTCACCGACGAAAAGATCAGGTGAATGCCATGGGCGCGCGCCAGGTCAGCCAGTGCAGCGTAGTTCGCCTCGATATCCTCAATTGAGATCGGTCCCGTGTTTCCGGCAATGTCGTTAGTCCCCGCCAGAACCACCACCACGGCGGCCTTCAGGTTAACCACGTCCTGCTGAAAGCGCACCAGCATCTGCGAGGTCGTTTGGCCGCTGATGCCGCGGTTGATGTATCCCTTTCCCGGAAAGTACTGATCCAGGTGCCATCCATCCGTGATGGAATCGCCAAAGAAGACCACTCTCGATTCGCCAGGCTTTGGCTCAGGTAGCGCGGCATTGGCCTCTTTATAGCGGCTAAGCTGGCCAAAATCATTCATATAGATCGGAATCATGGTTTCGCGCCAATGCTCGAGGCTTCGGATCGAATCGGCCAGATGATCCGGTTCCGGTCCAGACGCTTGTCCGAACGCCGAAAGAGAGGCTGCCAGGAAGAGATAGATCGGGAAATGCATGCAGAAGAAGTTAACAAAGATCAGAGACTAGCGATAACAAATTTCGACCATCGTGCAGTCGTCGTTCGCGGCGGCCGATCCGCAGAAACATGACAGGTCCGTGACCACTTCGTCAAAAGTTCCGCTCTTGTGGAACGATTCTGCCATGCGTGTGGGGCCGTAGAACTCTTCCTTTTCGTTCTCCGCCTCGGTCACGCCATCGGTCACGACGAGAACGCGGGTACCTGGATCGAGTTTCACTGTGTACGAACGGAACTCCCCGTTCGACATCAGCCCAACCGGCAGGTTCGACTCGCTCAACGACACGACGCCTGATGACGTTCGAAGCAACGGATGGATTTGTCCACAATTGATGTACTCAAGCTCCCCGTTGCTTTCCAGCCGAAGCAGGATCATCGTTGCATACTTGCCCAGGTTCTTCGCGCAGATGAAGCGATTGAGGGCGATGACAATCTTGTCCAGCGGCTGATCGGCCAGAAGTTGCGCATACACCATGCCCTGCAGCGTTTGGGCCAGCATCGCCGCTGCGACTCCCTTGCCGGAAACATCGGCGATCACTACATAAAAATGGTCATCCGCAGCCACCACGTCGTAGAAATCTCCCCCAATTTCCCAGCAGGGAACGAATCGGGTTGAGATAGTGGCATAGGGGAGATCGGGAAGCTGGCTCGGCATCAGGTTTTTCTGGATCTCGGCCGCGATTTTCAGCTCGTCCTGGTAGCGTCGCGCACCCTCCTCGGCAATGGCCAGCTGCGCATTGTCGACAAGAGCTGCGGCTTCGGCTGCGATCGTCTTCAGCAGGTCGTTGTCCACCTTCGTCAGATTTCCCGGATTCAGGCGGCTGTCGAGATAAAGCACCCCAATCACCTCGCCGCGACCGGCGCCAGGCGTGACGCGCCGGCTGCGCAACGGAATGCAGATGACTGTGCGAATGTTCTGGGCTATCACGCTCTCCGAGCGCACGCCATTCTCGGCGCTCAGCGTATCCGTTACGATGAACTCCCCGCTGCCGCGAAGCGCCTGCTTGATCGCGCTGTGCGAAATCGTGGAATCGTCGGAGAGTATCTTGCCTTTGCTGTCCAGGCCGACCGTCAGCTTGAGCTCCCCGCTCGCCTCGTCGCGCAGCATCACGTAGCCGCGCTCTACCTTGGTCAGCTGCAGCGTCGTCTCCACCAGCGCCGTCAGAATCTGGTCGACCGCGCCTACATTATTGAGCTTCCGCGCCGCCTCCAGCAGCCAGCTCAGCTGCTGCATCGCCGTGTTGGGCGTCGCGTCTCCCTTCAGCGGTGCAAGCAGCTCTCTCAGCGTCGAGCCCGACTGCGCCACGCGCACCCCAAAGCGAAGCAAGGGCCCATCCAGTTTGCCAAAGTGGATGGCATCGTTACTCGACAGCTTATGTCTTGTGACAGGCATTCCGTTCAGGAAGGTTCCGTGCTTGCTGCCCTGGTCCACAATGTAAAACTGGCCATCCTCAAAAAGGATCTCGGCATGCTTGCGGGAGACAAAGGCATCTTCGAGCAGGATGTCGCTCCCCGGCATTCGGCCCACTGTGTACGGAGAATGGCTGATCTCTCGCGGACTCTCGCGTGAGCCGTCGATCAGGAGCACGGGCGTGGATGGAACCTCGCGCATTGGGGTACTTCTCCAGACTGAATGAGGCTTTGACTGCAACTGCAACAGTATTATGAGCGATTATAAACAGGCTTGCCGCAAAGCCAGGCTTTAATCGGCCCAGCCACCCAGCCCGCGAGATTTTCTGGCGATCTTTCATGATTTGTCGGGTTCGGCGCTACAAATTGTTGTCATTCGGCATTGACAATCGTGACATCGGCCCGCCAGGCTGGATCGTTTCCTGATGGAACTTGTGCCTCCCCGAAGTGCGCCTGCCCTTGGAAGTCTGCCTCCCATGGATCGTCTGGCGGTTATGCTGTAGTTTCCGCCCGGCGTTTTCTTGCCCACCGGATGAACAGGCGTGAGGGAAAAGATGGACAACAACCAAAGACCGCTCGAACCGGGAATCGTGACGGATTTCGCTGACCGGATGAGCTATTCCGGCTACCTGTGCCTGCCGGAGTTGCTCGCCCAGCAACGTCCCTTGTCCTCGCCCCCGCACCACGACGAGATGCTCTTCATCATCCAGCATCAGGTCTCCGAGCTATGGATCAAGCAGCTCATCCACGAGCTCTCCGCCGCCATCCGTTTCGTGCAGCACGACCAGCTCGATCCCTGTTTCAAAATCCTGTCGCGGGCCAAGCTCATCCAGATGCAGCTCTTCGACCAGTGGGCCGTCCTCGAAACCCTCACCCCGTCGGAATACATGGAATTTCGCGGCGTCCTGGGGCATGCCTCCGGATTTCAGTCCTGGCAATACCGCAAGCTCGAGTTCCTCCTCGGCAACAAGAATCGTGACGCGCTCCGCGTCTTCGCGCATGACCCGGTTATCCAGGCCGAGTTGCAAACCGCCTTGGAAGCGCCCAGCCTCTACGATGAATTCCTGCTGCACCTGGCGCGTCGCGGCCTCGCCATTCCGTCGGAATGCAAACAGCGCGACTGGAGCGAACCGCATCGACGGAATGAAGCCTTGGTTCAGGTCTTCCGCACGATTTATGAAAAGCCCCGTCAGTATTGGGATGCCTATGAAATGTGCGAGAAGCTCGTAGACGTCGAAGAGTACTTCCAGCTTTGGCGCTTCCGCCATATGAAGACCGTCGAGCGCATCATTGGATTCCGGCAGGGAACCGGCGGCTCATCGGGTGTCGGCTTTCTCAAGCAGGCGCTCGAGCTCACCTTCTTTCCCGAGCTGCTCGCCGTGCGCACAGGGCTCGCGCAGCGATGAACGAGTGCATACAGCAAGCCGTGGCGGCGCTGGGCGAAGGCCCGCTCCAGGAAGACGCGATTCAACGCCACATTGCGCCGCTCTTTTCCCGCGTGCTCGCAACGGATCGTGTCTACCTGGCCAATCATTCGCTCGGTCGGCCGCTCGACGCGATGGCCGAAGACTTGGCCGAAGCAACCGCTCTCTGGTACAGCCGGCTCGGCGATGCCTGGGATGCGTGGCTCGACGAGCGGCAGGCATTTCGCGCCCGGCTTGCGACCCTCATTGGCGCTCCTCGTGTCGACTGCATCATTCCTAAGACTTCCGCCGGCCAGGGTCTACGCAGTGTGCTGAATGCGCTGCCCGCTATACCCCGCGTGATCAGCACTCGCGGAGAGTTCGACTCAGTCGATGTTGTCCTGAAGCAATACGCCGCGCTCGACCGCATTTCCATGCGCTGGATCGAGCCCGATGCTCAGGGCAACTTCACCATTCAGGCTCTGATCGACGCAGTGCAGGAGGGCGCGGACCTGGTCATCGTCTCGCAGGTTATGTTCATGACCGGCCAGATTGTCGAAGGTCTACACACGCTCGCGGAAGCCTGCCATCAACACGGTGCCCGTCTCCTCGTTGACTCTTATCACGCCATCGGAGTCATTCCCGTCAACGTCGACCAGATGCACGCCGACTTCATGATCGGTGGCAGTTACAAATACCTGCGCGGCGGACCCGGAGCCTGCTTTCTCTACATCTCGCCTCAGGTTCTGGATAGCCGCCTGCGCCCGCTCGATACCGGATGGTTCGCCAACTCCGACGCCTTTGCCTATCAGCGACCCTCTCCGCCCGTGCTCAAATCCGGCGGCGACGCTTTTCTCGAATCCACGCCGCCCGTATTGACCTGGTATCAGGCGCGCAGTGGTCAGGAGTTCACGCTTGCGATGGGTGTGGAGCGGCTTCGCGCCTACAGTCTCAATCAACTGGATGCTTTACGCGGATACCTTGCTGCGGCGGGCATTCACGCCGTGACCGGAGGAGACGCCACGCACGGAGCATTTCTTGTCATCCGCCTCACGAACGCCATGGAATTACCGGAAAAGTTAGATCGCGAAGGCATCGTCTGCGACGCGCGCGGGGAATGGCTCCGGCTCTGCCCCGATTGCCTCACCCGTGACGAGGAACTGCGCCACGCCGTCGCCGCATTAGCAAAAATTCTGCACGAACAAACTAGCCGCTAGCTATTTCCCCGCCGCGTCATCGAGCGCAAGATTCAGTGCCAGCACATTCACGCGCGGTTCGCCGAGCACGCCGAACTGCCGTCCCTGCACGTGAGCCAGCACCAGTTGCCGAACTGCGTCCTCGCTCAAGTGTCGCGTCGCGGCCACGCGATGAACCTGGTACAACGCCGCTGCCGGCGTAATATCCGGATCGAGCCCCGACCCCGACGCGGTCACCAGATCGATTGGCACAGGCTGGCCCGGCTCGGTCTTCTGATAGGTCGCCACATCTCCCTGGATGCGATCGACGAGCTTTTTGTTCGATTGTGCGTAATTGGAGCCGCTGGAGTTGGCCGCATCGTAGCCATTGCCCGCTGAAGAGGGCCGGCTATGAAAATACGCATCGCCCGTGAAGCCCTGTCCGATGATCGCTGAGCCGATCACTTGACCGTTTCTCACGACGATTTGTCCATCGGATTTGCGGGGCATGTAGAAGTGAGCGAAGACCGTCATGGCCAGCGGGTAGACAAGGCCAAGCAGCACAGCCGTGATCAGGGTGAAGCGAATCGCGATTTTTATCGTTGAAAACATACCGGCAATCCTTTATTCCTGAAACCCTACGCGAGATGTAGCGCGGTCAATACCATGTCGATCGCCTTGATTCCGATGAACGGCACGATCAGACCGCCCAGTCCATAAATCACCAGATTGCGTCGCAGCAAAGCCGCCGCCGACATGGGCACGTACTTCACGCCTTTGAGCGCCAGCGGGATGAGCGCGACGATAATCAGTGCGTTAAAGATCACAGCGGACAGGATCGCCGAGTGCGGCGTAGCCAGTTTCATAATGTTCAGCGCGCCCAGCACTGGAAACACGCCGGCAAACATCGCGGGAATAATCGCGAAGTACTTCGCCACGTCGTTGGCAATGGAAAACGTCGTCAGCGCGCCGCGCGTCATCAGTAGCTGCTTGCCGATCTCGACAATCTCGATCAGCTTGGTGGGGTTCGAGTCCAGATCCACCATGTTTCCCGCCTCTTTTGCAGCCTGGGTGCCGGTGTTCATCGCCACGCCCACATCGGCCTGCGCCAGCGCGGGAGCATCGTTCGTTCCGTCGCCGGTCATCGCGACCAGCTTGCCCTTGCCCTGTTCGCGCTTGATCAGGTCCATTTTGTCTTTGGGCTTCGCTTCGGCCAGAAAGTCATCCACGCCTGCCTCGCGCGCGATCACCGCGGCCGTGAGAGGGTTGTCGCCCGTAATCATGATGCTGCGGATGCCCATGGAGCGAAGCCGCGTCAGCCGATCCTTCAAACCGCCCTTCACGATGTCCTTGAGATAAACCACGCCCAGCGCCGTGCTGTTCTCAGCCACTACTAGCGGAGTGCCTCCCAGGCGCGCGATCTCCTCGACCTTGTCGCTCACCTTGCGCGGCAGGTTCGAGCCCTCCTCCTCCAGAAATTTCGCAATCGCATCCGCCGAACCCTTGCGGATCTTCGTGCCGGGGAGATTCACGCCGGACATGCGTGTCTGCGCGCTGAAGGGGACGAACTCCACTCGCATCCCTCCCAGATCCCGTCCGCGCAAGTTGTACGTTTCCTTCGCCAGAATCACAATTGAGCGGCCTTCCGGCGTCTCGTCGGAAAACGATGCGAGTTGCGCCGCGTCAGCCAGTCTCTCCGTGCTGATGTTCGGAGCTGGAAAGAATTCCGTCGCCTGCCGGTTGCCCAGCGTGATCGTGCCCGTCTTGTCCAGCAGTAGCGTGTTCACATCGCCCGCCGCTTCGACCGCGCGCCCGGACATCGCCAGCACGTTGTATTGCACCAGCCTGTCCATGCCGGCAATGCCGATGGCCGAAAGCAGCCCGCCGATCGTCGTGGGAATCAGGCACACCAGCAGCGAGACCAGCACGAAAATCGTTTGCGGTGCAGTCGAGTAGACCGCGAAAGGTTGCAGTGTTGCAACCGCGAGCAAAAAGATAATCGTAAGACCCGAGAGCAGAATGCTCAGCGCAATCTCATTCGGAGTCTTCTGCCGCACCGCGCCTTCCACCAGCGCGATCATGCGATCGAGAAACGTCTCGCCTGGATTCGATGTGATCTTGATCCGTAGCCAGTCGGAAAGTACCCGGGTCCCGCCCGTAACCGCTGAGCGGTCTCCTCCCGCTTCGCGAATCACCGGCGCCGATTCCCCCGTAATCGCCGACTCGTCCACCGAAGCCACGCCCTCGATCACCTCGCCATCGCCGGCGATGAACTGGCCCGCTTCAACTTTGATCACATCTCCGGAGCGAAGCTGTGAGCTCGAGACGGCCTCCGTCGTGCCGTCGGCCTTGTAGCGATACGCCATCGTCTCGCCCTTCGCCTTGCGCAGCGTATCCGCCTGGGCTTTTCCGCGCCCCTCCGCCATCGCCTCGGCAAAGTTGGCGAAGAGCACCGTGAACCACAGCCACAGCGTGATCTGCAGGTTGAAGCCGATGGGTTGATGGAGGATCGCATCCTGGATCAGCAACGCCGTCGTCAGCACGCTGCCCACTTCCACGACAAACATCACCGGGTTTTTGAGCATGGCCCGGGGATCGAGCTTGATAAAGGAGCCGATCGCCGCCTGGCGGAGAATGCCCGGGTTCCAGAGACTCTGTTGTTCTGTCATTGATTTCTATCTCCGTCCGCTAAAAAAAGCGTTCCCCTAGAAAAGCGTTCCATGGTTCAGCAGCAAGTGTTCAAGAATGGGGCCCAAACTGAGCGCTGGAAAAAACGTCAGCGCGCCAACAATCAGAATCACGCTCGTGAGCAGAACGGTAAACAGTCCTGAGTTAACCGGAAAAGTTCCCGGCGATGGCGGCACGCTCTTCTTCAATGCCAGGTTTCCCGCGAGCGCCAGCATCGGAACCATCATCAGGAAGCGTCCTGCAAGCATCGTGAAGCCGAGGCTGATGTTGTACCAGTTCGTGTTGGCATTAAGTCCGGCAAACGCGGAGCCATTGTTGCCGGCAGCAGAGGTGTAAGCATAAAGAATTTCGCTGAGCCCATGCGGGCCGTTGTTGGTAAGGCTGCTCAGCCCCATTTGCGGAGCGAGCACTGAGATCGCAGTAAACGTCAAAATCAGCAGCGGGAAGATGAGCACATAAAGCATAGCCATCTTCACGTCGAACGCCTCAATCTTCTTGCCCAGATATTCCGGCGTTCGCCCGACCATCAGACCTGCGATGAAGACCGACAACACCACGTAGATCAGCATTCCGTAAAGCCCTGAACCGACCCCTCCAAAAACGATCTCGCCCAGCATGATGTTCGCCAGCACCACCATTCCGCCCAGCGGCGTGAACGAGTCGTGCATGCCGTTCACCGCCCCGCAGCTCTCGTCCGTAGTGGTCGCGGCAAAGAGCGCCGTGTCTGCGATGCCGAAGCGTACTTCTTTGCCTTCCTCGTTCCCGCCGGATTGCAATGCGCTCGCACGCTGATCCACGCCTTTAAGCAGCGGATGCGGGCGCGATTCTGCCGCATAAATACACACCAGGGCCGTGAGCCACAGCAGGGACATGCAAGCGAATACCGCCCATCCGTGCCCCGGCGATTTCGTCATCTTTCCCAGCGTCACTGTGAGTGCCGCAGGAATCAGAAACATGGCAAGTATTTCGAGAAAATTGCTGAAAGGCGTCGGGTTCTCAAACGGATGCGCGCTGTTTGTGTTGGTAAACCCGCCTCCATTTGTCCCCAGCATCTTGATAGCCTCTTGTGAAGCGATCGGTCCTTGCGCAATCTGCTGGGTCTGGTTCTCAAGCGTTCGCGCCTGCGTGTAGGGCTTCAGATTCTGTATCACGCCCTGCCCGATCAGAAGCGGAACAAGAATCAGGCAGATCGGCAGCAGAACATAGAGAATGGCGCGCGTCGCGTCCACCCAGAAATTGCCAAGGGTCTGCGCCTGGCGGCGCGCAATCCCGCGAACCAGCGCGATAGCAACGGCAATGCCCACCGCGGCGCTCAGAAAGTTGTGATATGCCAGCCCAACCATCTGCGTGAAGTAGCTCATGGTGGTCTCTGGAACATAGGACTGCCAGTTCGTATTTGTCGTGAACGAAGCGGCCGTGTTCCACGCGAGAGCCGGCTCAACGCCTGCCAGCTTCTGAGGATTCCAGGGAAGAAAATGCTGCGCCCGCTCGATGACGTAAGTCAGCACCAATGAGACAAAGCTGAAGAGCAGCATGGCCGCGGTGTATTCGCGCCAGTTCATCTCCACGTCGGCCTTTACGCCGCAGAGCCGATATAGCAGACGCTCAATCGGTCGCAGCAGCCGATCGAGAAATGTGCGCTCGCCCTCGAATACGCGCGCCATATACAAGCCCAGAGGCTGCATGAGCACTACGAGAACCACAGCGAAGAGCAAGAACTGAAGCCAACCGTTCGCAGTCATTTCAGAACTTCTCCGGAAAAAGGAGAGCCACTACAAGATAGGCAAGCAGCAAGACAGTCAATACAACAACGATGATCAGGGTCAGATTCATGGAGTTATCTCAGGTGCTCGCAAGCCTTGATATAAGCCAGCGCAACGACAAAAAACGCGGTTGAGAATACGATCATCAATAAATCACGCATGGGTCCTCCTCAGCTCTTGGCCCCTTGAATCCAAATCGCAATGAGGTTTCCGAAAAGGTGTCACGACGATCTGAGGCAGACTCCTGCCGAGGTGATAGCTTGGCTTCATGTGCGGCTCGGGTGTTCACATTTGAGTAGAACGCCTCAAGCCCCAACGCGCCGTAAGGAAGTTATAAGGATTTCATAAAGACAGCTTTGGAGAAGACCTCAGCTCACTCCACGCCGCCATCGGGCAAAAAGCGATACCCCACCCAGGGCTCCGTCTGGATATATTCCTTTTCTCCGCCGCCCTGCAGCTTCTTTCGCAGTTGGCCTACGAACACTCGCAGATACTCCGGCTGCTGTACCGACTGTGCGCCCCACACTGCCGTCAGCAGCGCGCGATGCGTAAGCACCTTGCCTGCGTTCCGCGCAAACAGCAGCAGCAGGTCAAACTCCGTCGGCGTCAGGTGAACCGCTTGTCCGCGAACCAGAACCGAATGTGCGGCGATGTCCACGACAAAATCGCCCACCTCGATTGGCGCGTCGGTCAGGCGTTCGGGAGCTCGCCTCAAATGAGCGCGAACTCTGGCCAGCAGCTCCTGAATCCCAAACGGCTTCGTCACGTAGTCATCGGCGCCCGCGTCCAGAGCCTCGATCTTCGATCGTTCCTGGTCACGCACCGAGAGCACCAGGATTGGCGCCTTGCTTTTCTTGCGAGCTTCCCGGCACAGCTCTACTCCCGTCATGCCCGGCATCATCAGGTCCGTGATCATCAAATCGGGAGCCCATTCTTCAAAGACTCGCAGAGCTTCCACCGGATCGTTTGCCGCCCGCACATCGTAACCCTGCGCGGAGAGAGCCGCGCGCAGCACGCGCGTAATTTGTGTCTCGTCGTCTACCACCAGAATGCGTTCGGCCATCGGCTATCCTTCTATATCATCGCCCTGTCATGAAAGAGAATACAGCCAAAATCCGCACGGCAATGCTCAGGTTTGGCGCACTCACGCTCTTGGCATTGGCTCTCGTCTTCTTGTTTCGCGGCATTTTGCACGTCAACAATACAACTGTTGCGCTCAGCTTTCTCATTCTGATTCTGATTACGGCATCACGATGGCGTCTGGCGTATTCGCTCTATCTCTCGCTTCTCTGTGCATTCCTTTACAACTTCTTCTTTCTTCCGCCCCTGGGCAGGGTTACCGTTAACGATCCTCAAAATCTGGTCGCCCTGGCTGTGTTTCTCGGCGCAAGTTTTCTTGTAAGCCGGCTGTCTGAGAGTGCTCACCGCGAGGCTGAACTTGCTGAAGTCCGCCATCGTGACGTGCAACACCTGTATGAATTCAGCCAGGAACTGCTCCTGCATGACGATCTGAGCGTCGTTGCGCGGATCACCCCAACCATTGCCGCTACCATTTTTGGCTTTCGCGCAGCAGCTCTCTATGTTCGCGATCGCGATACAGCATTCTATTCCGACCCCGAGTACGAGTTGGTCTCCCTGGCCGATCTCAAAAATGCGACCTCCGCTCCGGAACCAGCCGCCACCGTCGTCGACGGCACTCACCTCATTCCTTTGGTGCTGGGCATGCGCTCGATGGGTGCAATGGCATTCAGCGGTGGTGAGCAATCGGCCAACGTTTATGAGGCGATCGGAACTCTGGTTGCCATTGCCCTGGAGCGTGCGGCCGCTCTCGAACGCACCAGTCACATGGAAGCCGCGCGTGAAAGCGAACGGCTGCACAGCGCGCTGCTCGATTCCGTCACCCACGACCTGCGCACCCCGCTCACATCCATTCGTGCTGCTGCAACCACTCTCATTAGCCAGCCCCAGATGAGCGAGCCTCAGCGTCTCGAAATGTTTGCCGTTGTTGACGAAGAAAGCGCTCGCCTCGACCGGCTCATCGGGCAGGCGATTGAAATGGCGCAGCTGGATTCGGCCAGCATTCACGTGCAGGCCAAACCCGAGAGCGTGCGTGAAATCATCGAGCTGGCCCTCGAGGAAGCCCATCCCCTGCTCGGAGAGCGCCTTGTCAATGTAGATGTACCGAAGAACATGCCTTCGGTTCGTTTGGATCGCATGCTTGTACGCCGAGTCCTGCGGCATTTGATCGAGAATGCCGCCAAATATTCTCCGCCCGGCTCGCCCTTGCGCATCGCCAGCCGAATCGAAGACCAGCGTCTCCTGGTGAGCGTTGAAGACTATGGGCCGGGCATTGAAGATTTCGAGCAGCCCCTCATCTTTAACAAGTTCTATCGTGGACGCAGTCAGAAAGCGCGCATTTCCGGCACCGGCATGGGCTTGGCCATCGTCAAAGCAATCCTGGTCGCGCACGGTGGCGGTATCGAAGTCGTCAGCCGTCCCCCCAGGGGCGCGCTCTTCACCTTCTGGCTGCCCCTCGCAAGCAGCGAATCGGGCAATTCAGTATGATGTCTCCGTCATGCTGACCCGTCGAAATTTCCTCAAGTCCTCGGCAGCGGCGCTGCCCGTGCTGGCGCTGCAAAACAAACTCGGCCTGCCGTCTCACCAGCCGCTCGGCGTGCAGCTCTACACGGTTCGAAAAACCGAGACGGCTCTGCCCACGCTCCTCAAGCAGATTCAGAGCATCGGCTACCAGGAAGTCGAAACCTTCGCCGGCCTCTATACGCACCCCGCGCCCGAACTGCGTCACATGATCGACGACGCGGGATTGAGCGTTCCCAGCGGCCATTTCAACTATGTCGGATTCGCCGAAAAATTGACCTATGCGAATCAGCTGGGCGTCAACTGGATGGTCTGCCCCGCGCTGCCCCAGACGAACCAGTCGTCATGGGAAGGATTTCGCGATGCCGCCAAACAATTCACTCAGTGGGGCAAGCAATGCCGCGACCTGGGCATGCGCTTCGCCTTCCATAATCATGACTTCGAATTCAAGTCTATGAACGGCAAGCCGGGGTACGACGTCCTGCTTCAGGAAAGCGATCCTGACCTCGTCTTCTACGAAATGGATTGCTATTGGGTCGCCCAGGCTGGCCTCGACCCGCTGGAATTGTTGAAGCGCCTCGGCCGCCGTGTCCGCATGCTCCATCTCAAAGACCGCCTGCCCGGCTTCCCGCCCTCCAACGACACGGGTCCGTCCTCAGCGCATTTCACTGAAGTCGGCCACGGAAACATCGACTGGAAGGCCATCCTCGATACCGCAAAGCACCTGAACATCGAATACTACTTCGTCGAACAGGACCAGACGCCCGGCGACCCGATCGCCAGCATCCGCTCCAGCTACCAATACCTCCGCACCCTCATGTCCTGATGCGGAAAAATAAGGGGGTGCCCCATCCTTTCGCGCACTTCGTGAAAGAGTGGGGGGCAAAGCCGAAGGGTCCGTCCTCACGGACTTGGGCCTATCGTCTCGAATTTCAAGTGCCCCCATCGGTTCGGTCATAGTTACCGAGATCGCCGTTTTCTGGGAGCTACAGAAAGCCACTCACTGAGCCACCCGCCATGGCGATGTCGTAGCCCAACTTTTCAGTTCATTCGTGGCCCATCTGGTTGACTTATCCGTATGACAAGAGGTGCAAGGATTTGGAATGCCTGACTGCTCCGTTTCTGTAGGCGTGATGAAACGGAAGGTGTGAGCACTCACGAAGTTGTCCTTGATCGTTTGCTCGATGTTGGGCATGTGGCATGCGACGCACTGACTGCCCGCGCTTCCTTCCGGATGATGAGTATGCTCGGTCACAGTGCCCTTCAACCCTGCGGGGTTGTCTTTCGTATGGCAAGCCAGGCAAACAGCGTTGCCCACTGCATTCAGATCGGCGATGTTCTGATTGCTGTGTACTTGATGGCAATCGAAGCAGCGAATCTCCCGGTGGTACATAACGCTCTGGACAAAGTCGTTGCCTTGCATCCGATTCTTGTGCGCTGTGAGATCGGCGTATTGATAGAAATTCGTGGTTCCGGGTTTCAATTCTTCAAGCTTCCAGTAATCGGCCAGCCGTTGACCCGGCAGAAAGCCAACAGGCCAGTCATAATATTTGCCAGCAATCGGATTGCTGAGCGGCTGTCCCTGACTATGGCACTGGATACAAGTGTCGTTTCCACGCACGTAATCGAGGGTTTCAGGATTGACGATGTTTTGTTTCGTCGGATGAGCGACGTGCAGGCTTCCGGGACCGTGGCATTTCTCGCAGCCGACATTCCATTCGGTTACATGCTTGGTTTGTATGTCGTAGTTGACAGAGTGGCACCCGTCGCATGTCGGTCCCGTGGGGCGATCAAAGTTGGTGGGACCGTAGAAGGGCACCCACCAATCCGTGCCCGCCTCAACGTGG
>Ga0210391_10000649_pt1 | contig 34770 bp, 30 predicted proteins | sample IncBWC12OmetaG_FD_160573 | JGI IMG/M metagenome (GOLD analysis project Ga0210391, IMG submission 160573) | Forest soil microbial communities from Barre Woods Harvard Forest LTER site, Petersham, Massachusetts, United States - Inc-BW-C-12-O ... | reverse complement strand
CATTCGCGCGCACCCCCGAGAAAACTTTAGCGTGGGCCTTGAAGGAAGCGAAGAGAGCGGCCTCCCAACTACGCGGTGCGCTGCGCACGGCGCGCGGAAAGCCGATCTGGTGCGACCATCCACGCAGAGGACGGGTCGAGCTTCCCGATGGATTGCCCGACATCAACCGCGGCATCGTACTCGTGGAGGTATTCGAGCGGGTCGATCTTAACGCGCAGGCCGACGATCTTCCGTTGCAGTATCACGGCACGCCGATCACATACCTTTCGCTCAATGATTTTCTCAACATCGCGATTGAGCTAAGAACCGCTCCGGAAGTTCTCGCTTACCTGCACGCCCGGCGTGCCTTGCCCGACACGGATCTTCGAATCATCGGCGATGAGCGGGCGCTGTTCGAGTTTTACCTCTTGCATGGGGGCAGCTTGGCTGGCTGCACTGGGAAGGCGGACGCTGCCGTAGCCGTAGCGGCGCGACGCGATGAATTGCGGCGGGCTTTAAAATCGAAGCGGGAACACGATCGGTACGGGGGTTTGCTGGAACACGTTGCGGATCAGCTCGCGACCCGCCGGCACGACTACGCGGCGGGTCTATCTGCCGAGGCTCTCTCGCGATATGACGCGCCTGATAACCGCGCCAATTATCTGAAGATGCAGGCCGTGCTTGCGAATCTGAGTTTGCGGGAGAGATCGGAACTTGGCAGTGCTTTCCTTGGAGCAATCGAGAAGTTCGATAATTCCGAGGAAGGCTTCACCTACAGGGCACTGCACTTCGATTCCAAGCCCGAGTGGGTATTTGTGTTTGGCTCCTGTGCGGGAATTGAACCGGAGGAGTTGAACAAACGAACGCAGATTTTGATGATCGCCGCGATGGCGTTCTTCCGTAAGACCCACTGCCAGATTATTATTGACCGCGAGAAAGCGGGTTACGAGGTGGGGCTTACGATCAGGCCGTTGCCGCCCTCTTCACCAACGGAGATGGCAGCCGGAGAGAAACTCTTTGGCAGTTTGCGCATGACCGATGGCGAAGTCACTCTCGTTCCCGGCTAGGCGAAAGAATCGCCGCGGTGCGCCCGGTCGCGGATCGTTCAAGAATTTTCGCCGATCATCACGTTTTCGAGAGTCGCAAATTGGAGAATCTCCAGTTCTGCGAGACTCATTTCACAACGGTCGGTTACGATACCGATTAGCGGAAAGTCGAGACCATCGATCAACAGCACCGGACCGCCGCTCAAACCCCCCATGTCTGCACCTGGCTCCGGCAAACGTCCTTCGTCGAAACCGATAAGGTCCCTGCGCTCAATCATGCACTTGCAACAGTTGGCTTCCGCAATTGTCACTCGAAATATAGCCGAATAGGGACCTGAGCCGATCCAGGCTGCAGATGGATTTTCTTCGCGTAGGCCCTTGGGGTAGCCGGCTACCAGCACTAATTGTCCCGCTTTCGGTGGGTGTACCGGCCAGCGCCGAGGAGTCCCAATGGTACAAGGTCCGATGTTGCGTGCATCATTCTCGGAAATACGAAAGAGGACTACATCTAGCTCCCGACTTCTCCACTCGACGCGTGGCAGCGGATCGAACGGAGGAAGGTTCCCAACTTGCCAGTTCAGCTGCTCTCCCTCTCCTACACGATTTTCATAGCCCGCCAAAACGTGAGAGGCAGTCACAACAAATGTGCCCGAGGCAAGCCGGACTACGCAGCCGCTCGCCCCGTTGATTTTGCCTCCCACCCTCGGCGGAGGAGCAAAAATAATCGGGACCGCATAGTCTCTTGCGAGTCGGACCATCTGCTGATTAATCGCAAGGTAGCGCGCCTTATTTTCAGCCGAGAGCTCTTCGAAAAGCTGTGCGCCACTGGGTTCGCTCATAAATTGAGATTCTACCGTCTTGCCCATACCAGTGCCAGCTACGCTTAATGACAATATTCAACCCAATGCCTTCGTTTCGCTGGCGGAGACGCGCTCGACTTGCTCGTCCGATGCCTGAAACACTTCTCCATCAACCGACTTGATCACATAGGCGTGGAGTTGATTCAGAAGCAACTCCTCGACGACGCCTCGTTTTCCAGCGTGAGGGCCGGAAGACACCGCGACTTGGTCGCCGCCGCGTAACCGAAGCTTGGCCAGTGCCGCTTCATTGCGGGCTCGCTCCCATACAGACTTAGCGAGGAGGGTATCTTCATGTTGCACGCCCAGCATGCGGTCCGAGAATACATACGCCTTACGCAAAGGTTCGATGGCCTCGGCGGCCTTCCCCGCCGCGAGCAGCTTCTTTCCAATTTCCGACGAGTCGTGGCCGACTTTCAGAAGCATCGCGTCATCGAAGGGGTAGCTGAAGACCACCCAGTCGGATGTTTGCCCTTCCGGGTTCTTCACTTGGAACTCATAGTCTCGCCACGACAGAGGGCTCTCGATTTCATCTTCCGAGCAGGATACTTCGAGATAGTCACCAAAGTACGTGTTGGGAAGATGCCAGAAGTAGTCCGCGTTCCCTGCGGGCGGCCCCGCCTCTCCGCGCCGACGATTGGTAAACGTAATTCCAGGTGTGAACAGCTGGCCCTTGAAGATGATTCCGGCCTTGTATCCACGGTGGAGTCCATTTTCGGTTTGGGGCAACTTCGACCATGTGACCTCGCGGAGCACCGGTTTCTGCCGGCCACCCGCCGCGGCGTGGTAGCCTCGTAAGGCCACCTCTGCGGAATTGTGAAAGGGCACACGGCCCGGTTGTTTTGGCATCATCGTTCGGCGAATGAAGTCAAGCCAAGGCGCATCCTTCATTGCCGCGCGCGTTAGCAACAGGCTCGTGTGCCGGAGCTGCTGCGTGACTGCATCCAACCTGGCTTGCACTTCACTCTTTTCCCGTCCGACACTGTCAATCTTCTCCTGTGTCGCTCCCTTTGTCTCTATCAGTTGACCTTCAAGTGCAGCGAGTTGCCGTTGGAGGACCTCGCGATCCTTGACCAGATCGGGGCTCAGTCCGGCCGCAACTTTCTCACGCACTTCCGGCGTCGCTTCTAGGATTTTATCGAGCATGTAAGCAGCCAAGTCCGCAGTTTGCTTCTCCTGATCGCGTAACTGCGCATAGAGCTGGTTGACAAACTCATGGTTCAACGACTTCAGAACTTCAGAGACATCAGCAAAGCGATTCATCCACGGTGTCGGGTTTCGCTGTTTCAACTCTTGAAACATTCGTAGGGTCGCCTCGTCCAGCCCATTTGGAGCCGAGACGCTGAAGGCGTCGGGGTTCTTTCGCCACGTCTCGTAGAAATTCCATGTGTCGTTATGCACGTAGATGAGAACGTGCTTGCCTAGGTCCAGAGCGTGCCGAAGCTCTGCGTGTGTCGGAGCACATCCCTTATGTTGCGTGTATGGTCCCCAATCGTCGAAAGCCTGACCATAACGGCGGTCGATCACGACAATTACCAATGGGCATTCCTCTAATACCCGAAGGCATGTCGCGTACGGAGGCATCCCGTTAACGTGGGGAAATCCCACCTCGTCGCTCATCATCGGTGTAAGGCCGAGTCCCAGAAGCCATGTCTTGATGGCAGCACGTAGGTCCCGCAATTCGTGGCATGTCGAGCTGACAAACACGGGGAGCGAGTAACTCATATCAACCTCACGGTGTAATAACGCAAATCACGTCCAGGCCGGTCCCGGACAGCTTCGCCAAATCTCGCTCGATTCCGCGAGGATTCTTTACCAGCCCCGACGGGTCGTACACGAGGCAGATAAGCGTCTTGCAATCCGGATGTTGTCGGTACTTGGCAGCGTCGATTATTAGTTGTTCCGAAACTTCCTTTGCCGTCAGACCTTTTCGCGTCATCTTTGCCTCTACAACAATTGCATGGTCTTTGAGAAGGAAATCCATGCGTGACGAGCCTCCACCATAAGATGGTGACCATTCCTCTGGCCGGATGTCGTCGAAGTGAATGTGCAACAGCGCATGCAGGAGGTCCTGAACGTCATACTCATCCTTTATTTCGAGAGTTGATCTGCTCTCGCGACGGTGAGTGAGCTGGCGACCGACTTCGTGGAAACGATCCCAAATAGCGAGTACCGCTTTGACCGGTTGCTGGTCGGCTCGGCTGTCCGTTCCGACGCTCGCTGCATTTAGCTCGATCTGCCGAAGGAGCCGGCTCGAAATGCCCAGGAATTCTCGAATTGCGGTGCACTGGGAATCGCTCTCCATGGCCACTGCCGCGTAATAAAGATGTGCCGGGACTCGAACACCTTGCGAAATTGCCAGGGTATCGCGACTCATGAACCCGGTGTTGAGGTTTGCATTCATATAGTCATTCAAAGTCTTGCCCCATTTGAAACCCTCTAGCTCCGCTAGCAGTTTCTTTTCCTGTTCAAGTCCAGTTATGGCATGCAGCGCAGACACTTCGGTCACAATCTCCGAATGCAACGCTTTCGCCTGCGACAAAACTGCCGCCGTGTTCTCCTCCAGATTTGAGACGGAGGTACCCGCGAGCTGCTCGATACGTTCTCTCACCTCGTCGGCCGTCCGGGGGCGCCATCCCTCAGGCAGCCCGTTTATGCCGCCCCATTCAGGGCTGAATCTGGCTCCGAGAGGTGGCCTCTGAAAATTTCCGAAATGAAGCTCCGAATGGTAGCCGATGGCCGAACCGCTCCACGACTCGCCAATCTCCTGGGCCGCCTTGCGGAGTTTTTCGCTCGTCTTCTGAAGGTCGCTCAGTTTCCCTGCGAGCCTCTCCTCCAAAGCTTTGACTTTCGCCAGGAGCGAGACTGCTATTTCCGTCAGACTTGCCATCGTTCCAATCCTACGCCTGTGCTAATTCCTTGCAGGCCCAACTTGCCTTCCCAGCCAGGTGGCAAGGACTAGCCGCACGAGATGTTGGGCTTGTTCCATATTTTCAAACTCATCGGCCAGCCCAGGTCCCGGACTGAAACCAAGATAGTCGGACGGCAACAATCGTCCCCCGTGGAGCAATGCCGACCGGACAGCGTATAGCTTCCTCCGAGCCTTCTCGATCTCTCCCGCCGACGGTGCCATCTCATCAAGAAAATCCACGAATTGTTGACTAATACTCTTCCCTACGTGCTTTCCGCACGCTGTGCAGGCACTTCCATCGCTTACCGGAGGCATCAGGGCCTCGACCGAACTCACAAGCGCTGCGAAAGCGGTAGAACGCGAATCAACATAAAACCTTCCCGCGAGGTCGAACCAGAAGCAAGCTCGCAGGAATTGATCTCGTAACTTTGCCGGCAGCTTGTAGAATCCAGTAATTAATTCGGGCAGGTTCCTGGGAATCTCGAATCGGCTTTCACCATCGATTGCCCAACGTGAATAATAGTCATGCGCTTCAACTTCAGGAAGTTGCGGCATTCCCTCTGTCGGCTCCCATTCGTCCGACTCGTCGAAGAATCCCGGACATACATAGCCTTCTTGCAAATATTCAGCCGCCAGAGTTTGTCCGGACCCTCGTGACACGAAGGTCCAATGATGCCTTCCACTATCTACAGGACGACGCACCGTCCCGGCCAATAGTCCCGATAGCAACAGCGAGATTTCACCTCCGCGCGTGGCTTTTCTGATGTTTCGAACCGCCCAGTTGGAACTTGTCGGGAAACTAAACTGGAGTAGGAACGGATGATCTGCCATCAGGGAAATGGGACGAGGAGCGCTCTTCGGTGCAGGGAGAATCTGCAGGAGATTACCGTGCCTGTACCACCCATCAACGGGCAGGTGCGCGAACGGAATCACACTTGCGATACGCGTTCCACTTGATGTCAGGAGTTCGGAGGCGATTTGATCCCCGATAGACTCGATCTCTGGCGAGGTCAGATTTGGTCCCGCGAGAATATCGACAATGCCCAAACGCCCGAACCGCACTTTAACCGAATACTGATCCGCATGCCCAGGGTAGACAATCTCATCCGGGCACGGTTGCATAGCCCCTTTAAACCGTAGCAGCAACAACCAATTCAACTCGGCGAGACTGGCTTCCGCACCTCGAAATTGTTCGAACAAGCTCTGTCTGGGCGCCATGGCGCCCACAGTATAAACCGTGCGCTCGGTCAGAAGATGATCTAGAGGTAACCGCAAACGCTACCAAGTAATAGGCCGTGTTGACGGAGATGACGGAGGCAACCCCTGCGTCGAGAGTGTCCGAAGGGCATCGTCAGTCAGGAAATTCGTAATGAATGGCAAAACCATCTCGTCGGGATAATCCATATCTCCGTTCCTGAGCGCGAAAACTAGCATATCGGCTGAAGCTATCCGGAGCGCGGCCGCTATCTCAGTGATCTTCATTTCCTGCTCCTTCTCTCGCCCCAATATCTGACGAGTTGCATTCCCCACCAAGCAGAAACATTTACGCAAGCCTGCCGAAGCCCAAAAGCCACAATTCCAGCTGGTGAGTTTCTAGCGGAACTGTCCTTCCTCCCCAATGCCCTTCCTGCGGAAAGACTGCGCCTAGACCGCCCGCTTCTCCAGTCAAGGGTCTCCGCTTCGCTCCGATGAACGCGAAACCCACGCGCCCTTGACAGCGCGGGCGGCTAGGCGCCGGGGACCGCTAGGAAGGGCATTTGTTTTCTATGCACCGCTCCGCGTTGCCTCGAAAGCAAAAATCAAAACCCTTCAAAAGGAGTTCTCATGCAGCAAACCAGACAACAACCGTTGTTTTCACTCGGCCAACTCGTCGCCACACCCGGCGCGTTGGCCGCTCTCGAAAAAGCGGGGCAAGGACCGCTGGACTTCCTCTCGCGTCACGTTCACGGCGATTGGGGCGACCTGTGCGAAGAGGACCGCCGGGAAAACCAATTCAGCTCGGAACGGGGTTTCCGGCTCTTGAGCAGCTATCGAACCCTCGCCGACGTGAAGCTCTACGTCATCACCGAAGCCGACCGCTCCGTCACCACGATTCTTTTGCCGGAAGAGTATTAAACATTTCGAGAATTCAGAAAAAAGGAGAAAAAGAGATGAACACGAAAGAGGCAGTGCAATCGTTGCCGGAGTACGTGAATGTTCCCCTTGCGGAGCTGGTTGAATCCTCGACCAACCCGCGCAAGACATTCGATGACGAGAGACTGGAGGAATTGGCCGAGAGCATCCGCAGCAAGGGTGTTCTCTCTCCGCTTCTCGCGCGGAAAGTGAATGGACACTTCGAAATCGTCTCGGGAGCGCGGCGCTATCGTGCCGCGCAGCGGGCGGGCTTGCAGGAAGTTCCCGTTCGCATCGTTGCCCCAAACGACGAGGAAGCGCTCGAAACGCAAATCATCGAAAACATCCAAAGGGCCGATGTGCATCCGTTTGAGGAAGCGCAAGGGTTTCGGGCCTTGCTCGAACGCGAAGCGGCCGGGTACACGGTCGAGAAGATCGCGGCGAAGACCGGGAAGCCCTCCGCGCATATCGCCAAGCGCCTTCGGCTCTTGGAGCTGATTCCACCTGTGGCCGATGCGTTCACCGCGGGGCACATCGGCATCGAGCATGCGCTGCTCATTGCTAAACTCGGAGCGGACATGCAGGAAGAGGCCTTGAAGCGTTGCTTTGACGGCTACTATGCGGCGAACGACGCCGAGCGGAGTCTCGTCCCCGTCAGTCGTTTGCAAGCGTGGATTGAGCAGAACGTCTATCTCAGCCTTAAATCTGTTCCGTTCTCAAAAGACGATGAAACGCTGGTGCCGGAAGCCGGAAGTTGCGCCAACTGCCCGAAGCGAACGGGATTCAACACCTTACTCTTCTCGGAAGTCAGGGAAGATTCATGTGTGGACGCGGCCTGTTTCAATCGCAAGCTCGACGCGCACATCGCACGACGCGTTGCGAAGGTGCCAAATCTCGTGATGATTTCGGAGGCCTACAACACGACGGGCGAAACACCGATTCTCGCTCGCCGAAACTACGTCGAAGTCGTAACACGGAAAGGAAAGAAGGGCGCGGGCGCACGGCCCGAAGAAAAACTCTGCGGCCATTTGACTTCGGCCATTCACGCGGACGGCATGGACAAGGGCCGAATCGTGAAGGTATGCGCGGACAGTACCTGCAAGGTTCACTTCGGGGAGCGACAGGAGCAAGAGAGGCAGCGCCTCCAATGGAAGGCCGAAAAGAAGACTGCAAACCAGAAGACTAAACAGACTCTCGCTTTCCGGCATCGCCTTTTGGCCGAAGTGCTAAAGCGGGTGAAGCCGCAGCTTGGGACCGAGGAATTGCGCATCGTGACGCAGTTTGTCTTGCGTTCGTTGTCGCACGAACTGGCGTGCCGTCTTGCCAAACGGCACGGTTTGCAAAACCCGAAAGACGCTCACGATTGGCAAATGGCCGAAAAAGCGCGGGCGCTCTACAAAAAGGCAGATGCCGATGGACTCACTGTGCTGATTTTCGAGGCTATGCTCATCGGCTCTGCCGGGAGCGCGACCGAATACAAAGACGACGACCCACTGACGGAAGCAGCTTGCCTTTACAAGGTTGATGCGAAGGCATTGCGCAGCGCAGTTGTCAAAGCCGAGAAGGAGAAAACACGGACGAAAGCGAAAACGACGCGTGCGAAGGAGAAACCCGCGTCCAAAACAAAAGCGGCGCGCAAGTAGCCGCACCGCACGACCGAACGGGGCCGTCCGTCACTGGACGGCCCCGTTCTCCTCACTCTGCTTCACTTCACAATGCAGCCACCGCTCTGCGGGGCCTTGAGGATGTGCCAGCCATTGTTTTGTTGGACGACCGTTGCAGCCTTGGTCAAGCGTCCCGCCATCCCCGACAACTGGCGAAGCGAGTGACGGTCATTTTTCGCGCGATGTGTCACGTCGCTCTGCCGTTCTTTCCCCAACAATCCGCATGGTCACGCCGGTCACTCTCCCAACGATTTCGGCCTGGGAAGGGTAATCGAACCGCCTCACCTGCAAACGGGCATGAGGATGCGGCACGACGAGCAGTTGCCCCCTGTCCACTTCGCACCAACTGCATACATACCCGTCTCGCAGTTCCGTAAAGTAGATTGGACGCTCGTACTCGTTCTTCCATTTCACGGTACTGATTTTTCTTTGGCTGGCGTCAATTTGGACGAGCGAGCCGGGGCGAATAATGGGAAAAAGCGTGAAGTCTTCGAGACCCACATAACCGTACATCGACTTGCGCAGGTCGAGGTGTTGCAGCAGACCAACCGGAACTTCGTCCCATTTCTCTATGACCCTCGCTAAGAGATTCGTTTTCTCGAAGCGAAAGCCAGGCTTGAATTCAACGGGGACGGAGACATTTTCAGTCTCCGCGTCTTCTGCGCTGCCCAGGAGATGCGTTCTTGGCAGACCGATCGATGCGCTATCTCGGCTAAAGTCACCGATCTGCAACCCAAACTTGGCCGCCACTTCGGAGAATCTTCGTTGGTAGATCACCGATACGGAATATAACTTGAACATTCCCGGTATGAATTTATCCGCCTCAATGTCAGTGATCCAGTTGTGCGAAAGGAAGAATTCGTGATTCTGTTTCAATGCCGCCATCCGCTGGCTTATTTCTTGTACCGCCCGGGTTGACAGCCGCAGACGCTCCCGGACCGACTTCAACCATTTACCGGCAACGAGGTTCGTCTTGCGTGCGGTCATTGGCGGGCATCCTACTCTCAGCGTCAGTCTATGTCCAGCCACGTTACTTTGTGAACTATATCCACCTTTTCGCCGTTGCCACAGAAATCTGCGAAGTGGTCGCTGTTGCGGCCAACGGCGCGATTTATTCCCGGCCGCACGCGAAGCGCCATATATACGACCCAGTGCCGGAGAGACCCCATGGAAACAACCGACCGCGTGCGGCAGATCCTTTCAACGAGAGGCTTGACCCTCTACCAGGTGTCCAAACGCTCCGCCGAGCTTTTCGGCCGCTCTTCGCTCTATTTCATCCCGCAACGTCTCTACCACGAACTCGCCATTGGCGTGCTCAGTCCGAACCTCCATCAACTGGCCGCGCTGAGTCGAATTTCCAACTATCGCTTTTCCGACTGGCTAGCCGTCTTCGGATTCCGGTTGGACGACATTCCGAAGTGTCAGTCGCTCGTCTCGTGGGGGCACACGGTTCTTCTTGACTCGTCCGTCTATGATCTTGAACAGTGGATTCCTTGGTTCGCCGAACAGTTCTCCGAATCTCCGCGCCCCGCCATCGCCCCACTCGGACAATTTATGAAGCGAGGCCTGCCCGTGCGCGCGAAGGAGGTGCTGGCTCTCGGCAAGAAGCGCTTCCTCTACGTGAAGGTCGGGTGGCACGACATGTTCGCGTTTCCGACTCTCGCTCCGGGAAGCATCGCTCGAATCGACATCCGGTGTGCCCGCAACCTCTTGTCTGCTCTCGGGCCTGGCAGCAGCAAAAGTATGTTCCTCGTTGAGAATGGTCTTGCCCTTAACTGCGGTCACCTGCGACGAACCGGCAAAAACAGGATCATGCTTAGCTCGCCAAACTTCCCCTTCACGCAAGCGGAGTTAACTCTGGACGGCTCTGTTCGAATCCTTGGAGTGGTGGACGCGGAGATACGGCCGGTGGCGACCAAACTGGCGCCCCAGCTCCGTCCCCTCACGTCGAATTTGTCACGGGCTGTTGTTGCCATGACGCCCGATCCCCGTGCGGATCTGCGACAGTTGGTTCGAATATCTCGAATGCGAGTGGCGGTCTCGTTCAGGGAGGCGTCTACCATGAGCCGGTGGATAGCCCGGATGCTCGCGGACCCAATGTACTTCGCCGCGGCGGGAACGCTCTCTGACTACGAGAATGTCGCCTCTCCGCTCCGTCACGTTCAAAAAATCATTTCCCTGTGCATTCTTTACTGCATCGATTTCTGGAGTTTTCTTCGCGCTGCCGGCATCCCAGTCGATCTTCTCGGAAACAACCCTATGCCCGATTATTTGGTCCCGCGCGCCTCATATCCAAACCATCCCTCCATTGGAAAGGTGGCGGAGAGTCAACCCTCCAAGAAGCTAGTTGGAATGCTTTCCGCTCTCATCGACCAATGGCAAGAAGTACCGCTCTTCATACGCAGCACTTTGCCCGCGATCACCGGGCTCAAGGATTTTTCGGTTTCCGACGTCTTCTGCTACGACGGGAACCAAGACCCAATCCATCCGTCTTTGGTTGGCGCGTCACTTCTCGCTGTCAACCGCAGAATCAAAATGCCGGTACAGGCCACAGCACCGTCGGTGTGGGAACAGCCTCTCTATATAGTTCTCTTGCGTGACGGGAGCTATCTCTGCGGTTCCTGCGAATTGCACCGTGGCGTTCTGATCGTGCATCCCCACTCCGAACGGCCGCACAGTTCCATCCAGCTCAAGAACGGAATCGACGCCGAAGTGATAGGCCAGGTAACGGCGATTCTCCGCCGCCTTTCTTAGGAAACGGATTTATCCCGCGTTCTACACCCAACTACTTCGGAAACGCGAACACTCTCTGAAGCGAGTGCCTCCGACCGGCTTCCGCATCTCCGTGCAGTCACAACGCCTTGCCCGCGGCACTTCGGATTGGCGAACGCGTGTTGAATTGTCTCGCTTCGCACATCGACAGATGCGACATTGCCGACCAGAGCGGACGTCCCGACGGAAGCGGGCAAACGAGACGTTCAAACCGAGCCATGCTGAGTACATCCGACACAGTTCGAAGTGTAAAAACCGACGATGGCCGAGTCCTTCTGGATATTCGTTACGGCCAGATGTTTTCCGTCAATGTCGTCGGCTCGAACATTTTGGAATTGGTAGAGAAGGGATCGGACGAGGCACGCATTGCGGAAGAAATCAGTCGAGCATACGCAATGAACATCGAAGTCGTTCGCACTGACGTTCACGAATTCATAGCTGCCCTCTACAAACATCGCATTCTCCGGGCCAATCGCTCATCTGACGCCGATCGATGAGGGCAACTGCTTACGAGCAATCGATGAAATCACTTGACCAAGCCGAGCGAGACACTTACCGCGTCATCATCACCAGGCGCAGCGGCTCAGAGATTCTGTTTTCATCCAACGGGCCCGGTTGGTCTCTTCCTCGCCTAGAAATACTTTCCAGATTCAGGGTCGCGGAGCAGTTGACGGCGAAGGTACACGCAGAAATAGGAGTCCGGGCGTATTGCCTTCTCGACCTCGATCTCGGCCTCTCCACATCCAATCGAAACTCGGGACCAACCATACACGCCATCATGGAGGCTCTCCAACAAGATGAGAGCGCGCCCCCTGGCAGTTGCTGGCTCCCCATCAACGGTGTGCTGGCAGGTTTCATTGATGTCCGAGAGGATGGTCTTGCAGTCAAGGAGGCACTGCACGGTGCGGACTCAAACCTCAGCAAACAGTACGTTGGCCCATTCGCGATGCCTGGCTGGCTTGAACAGCTTTTCGAGTGGGTCCAAACACAACTCGATCCGCAAGGTTTTCGAATAACCGGGGTTATCCGCCAGCTCAACGCCAGCTCGACCTTCAGTCTCATCAGGTTAGAAACAACCGGTCCCGCAGTATGGTTCAAGGCCACGGGAAAGCCTAATCTTCACGAACGTCCTATCTCCCTTTCTCTGGCTCGTCTCTTTCCCGAATACGTTCCTGCAATCCTCGGAGTCCACCCAACGTGGAATGGATGGCTATCGAAGGAAGCGCTGGGAACGACCCTCGACGGTCTTGCGGAGTCCTCTGTTTGGGAGAGTGTCGCAATGGAACTTGCGAAGCTCCAGATCGCCTCGGTCGGTAAGTGTGCCGAACTCCTCGCGAGCGGTTGCAAAGACCGGAGGCTTCCGAAGCTGATCGAATACATCAACCCGTTTTGCGCTCGGATGACCGAGTTTATGGCAGTACAAGAAAAAATCCCGCCGGAGCCTCTTATCAGCTCCCAACTTGCCCTTCTTTGCGAACGCCTGAAGGAAGCTTGTACGCTGCTCGAAGAGTTTCGTTTGCCGGCGACACTGGGGCATACCGATTTCAATCCCGGAAACATTCTTGTTTCTTCGACGGGATGTTGCTTTCTCGACTGGGCTGAGGGCTGCGTCACTCATCCCTTCATCACATTCGAGTATCTGCGCGAACACGCCCGCCGCACCCTTCGCCAGGACACTCCGATCGGCGAGCGACTTGCCCGTGCTTACCTGCGCTCCTGGGAGTCCTTCTTTTCCTTAGACGCTCTCGTGCACGCGATGGCTTTTTCGCCGCTTATCGCAATTTTTGTCTCTGCCATTGCCGGCGAAACATGGCGTTCGCTCGACCCGGTACGAGATCCGAGGATTGCTGCATATTTTCGCAGCCTGACGCGGCGGATGTATCGCGAAGCGACAGACACGGTTGAAAGGAGCGAACGATGTCTCAAATACAGCTAAGGAGAATGACTGCTCGCTTGCGGGTCGCAAACTCCACTCAGCACCCAAGCCACTCTCCCACTCCACGTGTGAAGGATAAGGTCGAAGACCTTACCAGCCGATCGGCATTCCGGCGCAATCAAATGCGGCTACCAGTGTGAAGTGGGAGGGTGCGTAATGAGGTTTCTGACTCTAAAAGCGTATTGGAAACTCATCCGTTTCGATCTTTACCTCGCGCGCGGCGACTTCGCCGCTCTTTATGACAAGGTTCGAAATCATCCGGTCGCTACGGACGCGCTGCACTCCAATGAAATCGAGCGGATCTGTTTGGCGGTTGACATGGCCTGCATTTGGTACTGGAAAGAGGTTTTGTGCTTGCAACGTTCCGCGGCCACGGCGTGTCTACTAAAGCAGTTTGGAGCGCCCGCTCAAATGGTCATCGGCGCTCAGCAAATACCGTTCCGGTCCCATGCCTGGGTTGAAGTCAATGGGTGCGTGGTCAATGACAAACCATATACGCCGGAAATCTATGCAGTGCTGGACAGATGTTAGAAACAGATTCTGAAAGTGAATGAAGGAAACAAGTCATGAGCGCACAGTTCGGAAGATGGAACTTCGCGGGGGAGTCGCTGACGCTGGACTATGTCGAGAAAGTGATCGCTATTCTTTCCCCTTACGGGCCAGATGGAAGCGGATATTTCTCCCGCGATGGTGTGAACATCATCCATCGCGCGTTCCACACCACGGCGGAAGCCCACAGTGAAGCGCAGCCTCGTGTTTCCGCATCCGGTGTTGTCCTCACCTGGGATGGCCGCTTGGACAATCGCGTAGAACTCGTCCGCGATCTGCGAGACGGTCTGGCCGATACGCCAACCGATGTTGACATTGTCGTGGCGGCCTACGAGCGATGGGGCACAGAATCGTTTGCCCGCCTCGTCGGAGATTGGGCGTTGGCCGTCTGGAATCCAAATGCTCGGTCCCTCATTTTGGCGAAAGACTTCATGGGGACCCGCCCTCTCTACTACTCCTCGGACAAGGATCAAATCAGCTGGAGCACGATTCTCGATCCGCTCGTCCTGTTTGCTGAAAAGTATTTTTCCCTCTGCGAAGAATACGTCGCCGGCTGGTTCTCTCTTTTCCCAGCCGCTCATCTTACGCCCTATGTTGGCATTCACTCGGTCCCTCCGTCCTGTTTCGTCCGGTTCGAGAGGGGGAGAACCACGGTGAGCAGATATTGGGATTTTGATCCCGCCATGAGAATCCGTTACCGAACAGACGCTGAATACGAGGAGCAATTCCGTGCCATCTTCGCTGAATCCGTTCGCCGGAGACTCCGTTCCGATGCTCCCATCCTTGCTGAGCTGAGCGGTGGCATAGACTCCTCGTCCATTGTGTGCATGGCTGACACCATCATCGCTCGCGCTGCCGGTGCATTTCCGAGGCTCGATACGCTCTCTTACTACAACGAATCCGAGCCGCATTGGAACGAGCGGCCTTATTTCACGAGAGTGGAAGAAAAACGCGGCCGCAGCGGTTGCCACATCGATGTCGGCGCGCCAGAATCCTTTCCCTTCGAAGTCGAGGGCGGCATATTCGCATCAATTCCCGGCTCAGGCGCTGGGCACCGCACTGAACCGAGTCGGCAATTCGCGGCCTGCATCGAATCCCACGGAAATCGCGTGGTGCTGTCCGGCATCGGCGGCGACGAGGTCGCGGGCGGTGTGCCGACACCCACGCCGGAACTGATGGATTTGCTGGCAAGCGCACGCTTCAAAGAGCTCGCCCGTAAATTAAAACTATGGGCGATTAACCGAAGGAAGCCTTGGTTTCATTTGCTAATGGAAGCCGCCCGAGGGTTTTTCCCTCCAGCCGTCGCGGGCATACCGAAAAGCCTCCGGCCCGCAGATTGGCTCAATCCCCGTTTCGTAAGGAGCCATCGCGCTGCGCTCACCGGCTATCCAACACGGGTGAAATTCTTTGGCTCGCTGCCCAACCTTCAAGAGAATGTATCCGCATTGAATGTCTTGCGCAGGCAACTGGCCTGCTCAGTTTTGTCGTCGGACCCGCCGTATGAGAAGCGCTACCCCTATCTGGATCGCGACCTTTTGGAATTCATGTACGCAATTCCGCGTGACCAACTGGTGCGTCCAGGCCAACGACGGTCTCTCGTGCGCCGCGCACTCGTTGGAATCGTCCCCGACGAACTCTTAAATCGGAGACGGAAGGCGTTCGTGGTCAGATCGCCTATGGCAGCTATTTCAAGGGAATCGTCCAGCCTCATCGAGATGAGCCATCAGATGCTAACCACGTCTCTCGGAATTGTGGACGCGGACGCTTTCCGCCAAGCGGTGCATAGCGCCCGCCGAGGTCAGGAAATACGAACAGTGACCATGAACAGAACGCTGGAGATCGAATTCTGGCTCAGAACCATCCGAGACTGCGGAGTCTTGATTTCGGGTCATCAACCACGGCCCACGAGTCTGCATCTCGCCAAGCATGATGTTGTTCGGGCGAGCCACGCCCCAAGCAAGAGTTCAGCTAGCTAGCTGTTTGAAATAACGCCAAAAGGGAAGGAGGTGAATACAATGAAATATGAAAAGCCGGAAATCGTTCATGTGGCCGACGCTTTGGCTACTGTTCAGGCGAACTCAAAGATGAGTCCGCCTCACGATCTCGACATTCCGTCGAAAACAACCGTCAACGCGTATGAAGCGGACGAGTAAGTGAGTGCCAGGGCGCCGGGTAGCGGCCGACGCTCTGGCATTGCTTCGCTTAGTGATGGGCCGAACTGGGATTCGCGAGGACTCCCAAGTCCAACGTGGATACCATCGCGTTTTTAGTACTCTGACGGCGATAAGAGTAAAAGAATGTTCTCCTCGGGCTGTCACGACGCTTATCGGTTCATAACTCCCGCTTTCGAGTCCTGATTCGCCAGGACTCGCAGACTATTCCAACGAGTGTATTGCCCGGCCTTGGCAGGATCGGGATCTTCCTCCCCCTTTAACCAGAAACGAAACCAATCTACGTCACCCTGTTGCGACACCATGCGGTCCCACGGTTTCTGGAGGATATGGTAGCCACTTGGGATATAGACAAAATCAACGGGTTTGTTGAGTCTGGATAAGCCCGCGAACCATTCCCATTCGTCAGGAAGGGAAGTCGCGCGGATTGCCTGTATAAGGATAGGTGTCTTCACACGGTCTAACAGAAATCCGGGTGAGCGATCCAGCCAAAGCCTTAGTCCTCCACCAAACGGAGGTGCTCCGATCAGACCTTCTCGTATGGATTCCATATACGGACTGGAGTTGGCAAACGCCATATACTGAAAATATCCCCCGTCAATTCCATCGGCAGCGACGGCTGCAGCAATCTTGTACTTCGAGTGTGTGAGCGTGTACTGGACGTACAAGCAGGTTTGACTGAAACCGATTAGCCCGACGCGATCTCGGTCGATAACACCTTTCTGGTCCAAGTAGTCGATGGCTCGCTCAAACGTCTCCATCATCATCGGATTTTCTTGCGGCGTATCCCGAATACTCCAATCATGGCTGTCCGGGACTTGCAACACCACGATCCCCTTCGCCGCCAAAGGTTGTGCGGCAAACGCAGTCGAAAACGGCCCATCAAACCAGAATCCGGCCGGATCGAAGCCATGCGTCTGTATAACTAAAGGATATTTCGTACCCGACACATAATCGGGCGGCAGGTACAACCCACCCTCGATTTCGTGATCGGCGCCTCCTATCCATTTAACGACCGCGACTTTTCCAAGCACAATATCTTTGAATTGGGGATTCAGCTCTAGGAGCGTCGCCCTTTGAGCCGTCCTAGAATTCGCAGCCACCACACGCGGAGGGGCGTTGAGATCCTGTTCGACAAAGATGTCCGGCGGCACAAAGCCGGCATTTTCCCCCACGGCCTTGACTTGCTCCCACGCATCATTTCTTTTTCGATACTTCACGATTACAGCCGAAGACGCCTGCTTCGGCCGCCGCTCCTTGAGTTTCAAGACCTGCGCGTCCGGGTTCCAATCCACAAATTCCATATCTCTGTCGGCAATCTTGGAAGTCTCCAGGGTGGCTACATCGACCTCGACCACATACGGAGCCTTTTCCCTTGCCCCCCGCTCGACAGAGTCCGGGCTGTCCAGCGGAAGATACACGCCAGTCAAAACAACTGTGCGTGAGTCGGGTAGCCATTTCACTTCCGATCCGTAGAAACTGACGGGTGAATCCAGCAGCGCTCGACTCTGACCTGATTTCAGGTCTATCAATGTGTATTGCTGGATCTGAGTGGGAATACCGGGCGGCAACTTCTGAAGCATCAGGTGCTGAAGTAAGGGTTCCGTGTACCCATGCCAGTTTGCGGGCACTGTCCCCACCAGCGTCCTGAGAACGAGATACTGACCGTCGGGAGAAACAAACAAAGGAGAATCGTCCAATATATTGGGAACCCCCAAACGGTCGGCGGTGTTCTTGTGCCCGTCCGTTACCAGCAAGTCCACGCGGAAATCTTGGAGCTTACCCGCAATCAAATCCGACAGCCGCTCGTCCGATACGTGAAAGCCATGGCGCAGGACACTCTCGTCCGCTAGGTCTGTAATTGACCTTTCGGCGAAGTATGCAATTCGGTCGGCGCGAGCTGACGCTGAGTAGTCGAGGAGTCTTGTGGGATGGCTTGTGAGCTTGTGAATCTTCCCAGACGTGCATTCAACGGAGTAAAGCTGGGTTGTTTCGCCGGGCTGTTCCCCTAGAAATAAGATGGTGTCGCTGTCCCCAAGCCAAGATAGGTCATCGACCGCCGCCCGATTCGAGGAGGACGCAAACGACACGAGCGTTTTGGGAGACGGCGAATCGAACAGATCGCTGACTGCGTAGAGGAGCATGGAATACTCGTTCGTATTTTCTTGCAAATTTCCCTTCTTCACGATGAACACAACCCGCTTTCCATCGGGTGAAAATGACGCAAAATTCGTGGACAAACTTCCACCGTAAGCGTCGATTGCGTTCCGACCAGCGATGCGCGTCATCTGAATGGCGTCTGCTACCGTTGCGAACCGCTTCGATTCGTTCCAGCACGGACTTCTGTCTCGTTCGGCGCTGTCGCCTGCACAAGTGGATGCGAGAGGTTGAGTGCTTACTCCCATTGCATTCTGTGCCGGGCCGAACGCCTGTGCTCGTAGAGCGATAAACATCGCCGTCGCTAGAAAGACGAGCACGCCTCGTTTTTCGAGTGTTTCCGCGCACACCTTTCGCAGCGACATGAGTTTTCCCTCCCAAAATGCTTTTTGCTCTTAGAAAGTGAGGCGCAGCGAAAGCTGAAGAGATCGCGGACCGCCTTCTTGGAAAAGCGGGTTCAGTCCACCGAGCCCTTCGTTTAGCATCTGCTGTGACTGAAGGCCAAACGACCCGAACTGAATGAAACCAGGTGGATTCGTAAAGTTTGGATGATTAAGGAGGTTGAAAGCGTCGGCGCGGAACTCAAGGTTCAGACGCTCCGTGATGGGGAATCTTCTGACGATCGAAAGATCGACTTGCGTCAGACCAAACCCGGGGATGTCGTTTCGCCCTTCTGTCCCCTGTCGGACCGTCGACGGAATTGAAAATGCATTCGGATTGAGACTCTTGCCCCCGGGCGCTGCGGAGTTGGCCATCCATACTGTCTGTCCTTCAACAAGATCGGGCCTCGTGAGCGCGTTTCCCTCGGGGTCCGGTGAGTTGCCAACGACTATTGCGTTGAAGGGGAGTCCGCTGCGAGCAACGATCACGGTGTCTACCGACCAATCGCGCGTCAGAGCATTTATCCAATGCGATTTAGATACAGCCGGCATGGAAATCACGGCGGCGCCAGAAAAACTCTGTCGAACATCAAAATCAGAGGAGGCGTAGTCGCTTGCGGCGGAGATAACAGTATTGGAAAGCCCGACCACAACATCGCTGGATGCATTATCGAGCGAATGAGACCAAGTGTAGTTGAGCAGTGCCTGAATGTGCGTCAAAAGCGGCCTGCGATATTGGATCTGAAGCGCGTCGTAGTTTGAATAGGCTTGGTTTTGCGTTAGCAAGAAGTCGCCGAGGAAATTGGCATTCGGCTGGAACAGGGCCTCCTGGCGAAAGAGATCCCGGCCTGCTTGTCCGACGTATGTTGCGGACACGGCTTGCTTATCTCCGAACGACTTTTCCAGCGCAACATTCCATTGGTATGAACGAGGCAGTTTCAGGCTAGGTGCAAACGCATCGATGCCGTCGGGGTATGGAGGGTTCAGCGATACGGGTAGAAGGTATTGATTTGGATTCACAATCGGAACCGCAACGCCATCGACGGCTTGGGCGAAGGAGTTGGGAAAGCTCGAAGCGATGCTGGCCACTTGGCCAACACCCTGGTCGTAAAACATTCCCCAACCCGCACGCAGAACCAGATCGCCCATTTGCGTCACACTGTAGGCGGCTCCGATTCGGGGGGCGACGTTCCCAAATTTTGTCGCCCACAAGGCCGTACCAATCGGGGCCAGAGAAATATTCGACGGATCGCCGACATTTTCCCATGCTGCAAGCGTCGTCTTGCCACGAGCGGATGGCGCCGGATTGATCTCCCATCGAAGGCCGTACGTCAGAGTGAGCCGTCGGGTAATCTTCCACGTGTCCTGGCCGTACAGAGAAAACGACTGAGTGAGAATGTCAGAAGGCAATTCCCGATCAGCAAATATGCTACCCACTCCCGTAGGAATCAAATTCTGTACGCTCGGCGCGCTAAAAGAGATGACGTTTTGCGGACCATTGACATCCAGAAAAATGGCTCGGTAGTCGGCACCGAACTTGATCAGGTGGGTCCCCGCAACGTATGACAAATCGTCGACAAAATTCAGTTGTCGCGTTCGGCCTCGAGCCAGCGGCCCGCTAACAAGCACAGAAGTGTCGAACGTTTGAAACTGCGCCAGGCTCTGTGAACTCGGCAGGGATCCAAGAAGCAGGCTAGGGTCCAGGGGGACGGCTCCGCCGAATGAGTCAAGTGCAAAGGTCACGTTCGATTCTTGTGTTGAGTAATTGCCACGCAGGGTGTTAGCCCACCTGTTGCTGAACAGCATGTTTACGCCCACAGTTACCGTCTTTGTGTTTACCTCCGTGGTCTGCAACGAGTTCTCGCTAAACACGCGATCGATCGTTTCCGACGGAGCGTCATTGAAACGGCCAAAAAGTGAGAAACGGTCGTTGAATGTATGGTCGACTCTTATGCTGCCCGCGTTCAGCGTCGCGGCGTTCGAAAAATTTCCGGTAAACGGTGCGATGAACGCTGTTGGCGAAGCGACCGAACCGTTGGGCTGCGGGTACGCATTCAGGAACGGGGCGAGCGTCGCTGTCGCTTGCGCGCGCGCGTTCACGGAGGGAACGTCGATCACGGAAGTTTGCGGCAGCCTCAGCCGGGCGCCTTCGTACGACACAAAGAAAAAAGTTCTGTTTCGCAGGAGTCGGCCTCCCAAGAAGGCGCCGAAATCGTTGTGGCGTTCCGGCGCGCGCGGTTCCCCGGCGTCGTTTGCGAACCAATCGTTGGCATCGAGAATGTTGTTCCGGAAGTACTCATAAGCGCCTCCGTGAAAGTCATTCGTTCCCGCCCGCGTAGTCATGATGACTTGTCCTCCGGGTGACCGGCCAAACTCCGGGGCAAAGGACGACGTCTCCACGCGAAACTCCTGCAAAGCCTCGACCGAAACAAGACTGCTCGTGCCGCCTAGCGCACTGAAAGCCTGAGCTGTGCCGGTGCCGGACTGTCCGAGCGTACCGCTGGCCGCCACACCGAAATTTGCTGATACCCCATCGACCGAGAAACTGTTCGCGTCAGTTCGCTGGCCCCCGATACTGAACTGTCCGCTCGATATCGCGAACGACGGTGCGATGACGACGCCTGGAGTCAACTGGAGTAGCGTGTTGAAGCTTCGCCCATTGAGCGGCAAACTCTCGACGAGAGTGCGATCGATCACTGTGCTTACGGCGGCATTCTCGGTATTGATTAACGGAGCTCCGCCTTGCACTGTGACCGTCTCGGACACAGCTCCAATTGGCAACGTGAAGTTGATAGCCAAAGCATCTTGGACGTTCAGAGTTATATCCGGCTTGATGAGAGTTTTGAATCCGGGCTTCGCGACTTGGAGCCGGTACGATCCGGGCGGAAGGTTCGGTAGAACGTAAAGGCCGTCGCTGTTCGTCTTCGTGTAGTTTTGCACGCGCGTCGCGTCATTTGCGACCGTGACCTCGGCTCCGGCGATTACCTTGCCCGCCGGATCGAACACTGTTCCGCTGATCGTTCCGTTAGGTGATTGCGCAAGCACGCTCCCGGCAAAAAACAGGCTCGCGACAACAACGAAAATACTCCGACGCAGTCGCACGTGATATCCCCTCTAGCAGACGGATTTAGTGACGCTTTCTCGGTCTACGCGGGAGAATCCATACCTGTATCAATCCGTTTCCGTCGAAGAACAAGATGACGATATCAGAGGGAGATGCGACTAGGGGTGATTTGGAGCGAGCTGAAGATAAGCGTACAGCAGCGGCTTGCCGCTTGGCTTGGGACTTCCACCTTTCGGCTCCACGGTTACGAAAACTGCGTCGATTTCAGCAAGCGCTTTTGGGTTATCGAATTTAAGGACCCATCGTTTCTTCGCGGCGTTGTCCTGGTAAAAAATTCCAAGATTGAGCGCCTCTTGTCTGTCAGGACCGCGCCGGCCCCAAGCTTGAAACGTGCTGGCGTCTCTGGCCCCAGGCTCTTCGTTCAAGTCATACGCGTAAAAGATTAACGACTTGCCCTTGGTATAAAACACGCGCCCATACGATTTCTGCGTGGAGCCATCGCGCTTAACGTCGTAAACCTCGGCCACGTATAGATCCCGCGCTCCCATCAAGTCTCGGATGTCGCGGTCATGCGACAGGAGTTCGTCTTGCTTTGCAGCGGTCTGCCTCTGCTCTTGAAGTTGGCTGGAGAGGTCCTTGATCTGGCTTTGAAGACTGGTGCCCTGAGCTTCATCCTGGGCTCGTTGCCGCCTCGCAGAATCGAGTTCCGACTGCATCTTTTGCAGCGATGCCTGAGCCGCATCAAAATTCTGCGTAAGACTGGCTCGTTCATCCAAGACTCGCTTTTTCTCGGAATCGTCAGCCTGAAGAGATTGTTCGAGATTCGCTTGCGCGCTCTTCATTTCGTTCAGGGTTTTTGCCTGCTGATCGGTCTGACGACGAAGTTCGGCAATGACCTTATCTCGATCAACAACCTGCGCCCCTAGGACTTCGCGCTCGTGCCCTGCATCGCTTATCCGCTGTTCTAGGGCCTCAATTCGCCCTTCGACGCCGCCGGAAGTCGCGTGAGCAGCCTCGGAATTGTGGCTTTGCCCGGCTCGGTACGCATAGATTCCCAATGCGACCGTGAGCAGGATGCAAGCGGCAAACGGCATCCACACGTAATTCCAATTCACCTGCGTTCGGCCAGGGCCATTCCTATGGGCGAATGCGAAACCTCTCTGCTCTCCGCCTTCGGAAACACTTGCTGCTTCCCTTTGCGGGGACTCCGAAACCGTCTCTTTTGATAGGACGCGTTCGGCCAATTCCTTTCGGGATGATTCCGATTCTTCGGAAGGGACAGCGGACAGCTTCGAGGCGAGCAAGGGCACACCGACATCGACCGCAGTTTCGAACTCTTTCAACGCTTGCCGGCAATCGGGACATCCAGCGAGGTGCAGGTTCAGCCTGCTCTGTTCTTCCTCAGTCAAATCTCCCGAGGTCGAAATGGCACAAAGCTCGACGAATTCGTCATGCGGTCCCATCTTCGACCGCTCCCCGGCTTCTTTTTCTCCGTTGCTATTTACCATACGGTCCAACAACCCGCACATTACTCCCAGACATCTGCTTTCGCAACTGAGCCAGCCCCCGATAGTAGTGGTTCCTCACGTTCCCGTGTGGTTGTCCCAATATTTCGCCAATCTCCGCGAGGGTGTAGCCTTCAAAAAAATGGAGGCGCAGAGTTTCGCGCTGGTCCTTGGACAGAGCTTGCATCACCTGTTCTAAACCATTACGCCCAAAAACCGTTTCTGCGGAATAATCGTTCTCGGTGGTCGCTGTTCCGACCAACTCGCCGGCTCCGCTTGGAATTTCCTCTCGCGAATAGAACTGGCGCGTCGCCAAGTAACGGCGACGCTCGATTGCTCGGTGATAGGCCATCTGGACGATCCACGAACGCGCCGAACCCTTTGAATTATCGAAGATCGAACACTTCCGGTTGATGAATAAGAACAAGTCCTGGACGAGATCTTCGGCTTCTGCGCGGTCTCTGAGAATTCGCACCGCTATGCTATGCAAGAGTCGTCCGTAGCGTTGAAATAAATGGCCGAGGGCTTCTTGGTCTCCTCGAGCGACGTAAGTCAACAACACCTCGTCAGAGGCCTCCGGATGAGGAGGAAAATGCTCAATCGATATAGGGGTCCTATCCGCTATCTCCTTGGAAAGCGGTAGCGCTGGAAAGCGGGTTGCAGCCAAATCGCTCAAATCTGCCTCAGCAGCCTGGCCTGCGCTGAATTCCGGCTTTTGTCCTCGTCGCCTAATTACAAATTGTCGGTAACTGACCCTTGGTCTATGACCGACAGTCGAGCACGATAATCGTCAATATGGCGAAACGCGGAAAACAAATTCAGCCCCGCTCTGGGGTAGAAAAAGCGTTTGGCCAGGTCGTTCGGACCATTCGAGAGGAAGAAATCCACATATCGCAGGCTGAATTAGAAAAAAGAACGGGCCTCAATCGGACATTTATTAGTGATCTTGAAAGAGGTATCCAGGGTCCCGGCATTAGAACAATATTCCGCATTGCTAAAGGTCTCGAAACCTCTCCAGATTCGCTTTTGCGCCGGACAACCCGGTCGAAATTCTTCGAGTTCCCGGTCGGCAGAGACGTGCGTTGAAAATACCGCTCTCAGCCTATATATGCAACAGCAATATAGGCCATTGGCAGATTCTCGCCCCGATACTTCACCTGTAAGTTGTTTCAGGCTAATGGAGAGTCAGCCTCTAGTTCTATTCGGAAGAAAGGTCCGTGCGGTTCGAGATGCCGCACAAATCTCGCGGGAGCTCGCCGCCGAGAAGTCTGGCATCACCGCGAGCTATCTAGGAGAAGTAGAGAGAGGCGAAAAATGGCCTTCCCTGGAAATCATATGCGCCATCGCTACGGCCCTAAGCGTTTCGCCCTCGGTATTCTTCGAGTTCGAATCTCAGGAAACAGATTCTGGCATCTTGATCCAAAAACTTCATCGCATCATTGAAAATCGCACCACCGAGCAACAGCAACAGGCGCTTAGGGTTTTGAAGGGCCTCTTGGAACCTTGAGGCAATCCTGGCAGTTCCATTCTGGCCTCCTCCTTTGTAAGACGCGATCAAACGTATAGCCGTCGCGGTTCTGGGTTGACTGCCACATCCAAGGTGTAGGAACTGTGCTCAGGACAACGCTCCGGACCGCCACTCTCGAACCCCATGACGGCGCTTTCGAAGGTACGGCCAACTTTCTTCGGGCGGCTGTCCCCAGCCATAGCTAATACGACGTCCGGTGATCGGCCACACTCCGGTTTGCTTGTCACCCGGAAATGTCCCCTCCAACTGACGCGCCCGCACGAATCCATAGTGAATGCTCGGAGAATAGCCGTGCATGGCGTAATCGTAGCAGCAAAGGTTCTCGAATATACTTTGAACTTTCGCTTTTTGTACGCCTCAGCTAGAATCCGTGAATGACGTTCGTAGCATTTGACGCGGAACAGTTTCGGCGCCAGCTGGCGAACCACACCGAAGCGGAATTGATTAAGGTGGGCAGATCCGTGTCTTCGGCTGCATCGCGTTGGCTAGACCCCATGACGCAACAGCTTAATGCGTCAAAGTACGAGTTGTGCCGGCACGAATGGAGGCGTAGACACCCAAGGAAAACACCGGAGACGAGCCGTTGACAACAGTGGATGAGCCGACGAAGAATCGGTTTCTAAGAGAAGATCTCTACAATACGCTTAGATGGATGTTAGAAGGAGCGATAGCGTGGCAGGCGAGCTTCGAAAACCCGGAGCGCACTCGTCATCAACGAGTGTTGGGGATGTTCACGACGCTCATACCCGGCAGTACCTTGCTGAGTAAGATACGCATGGTGCAGCCTCGCCAGATTCAAGTCGCGCCCAAGGCGTGATAATAATGAAGGCATGAGCGAACACTTCAAAGGCCGATTGATAGACCCCCGTGCTTACGAGTTGTCAGATGGCACAGGTTGGACATTCGAAGTGTATATCGCGGAGGATGAAGGCGCGGACACGATTGACACTCGGCTTCTGCTCAAGGAAATATTCTCCAGCAAAGAGGTAGCACTTGAGGCTGGCTTTGCGGTTGGCAAACGTGAAGTAGAGAAACGCATTCGGTCAGAGGATATTCAAACGGTGATTGACGAAGCAACGCATCTTCCCTCTACGCATCAGCATGGCTTGGGACACAGCACGGACGATGTAGGAAGCGGTGTCGGCGGTGAGCCAAACAAAGTGCCGGGTCCAGAGAACCCCGAAGACCGCTGTCACTCCTAAAATTTCAACTAAGACACTACCATTTACTCGGTCGTCGCGAGATGGCGATCGTTACAGCGTGTCGCAACAACTCACTTGATCAACATGAGCAGGGCAAAAACGACCGGTCGTCAGCCGCACGCCAGAGTTATATAACACGATGGAAACACCGGGCTGCAAAACCGCGTGGCCAATAAGCGATAACGAACGGCCTATATGGAATCTACAGCTATCCCTTCATTCGAAAAGGGCCGAACCGCGCAGGATGACTAGAGTGGTACGCGGGGAGGAGATAGTGTCGCGCAGGCTCGTAGTGATTTTCTGCCGTAAATGGCGAGCAAAAACGCATGTCCGTGCTTGAATCCGCTCGCACAAAAAATGCATTTGAACCGACGATATTGCAACCCACGAGCAAATAGCCTCGTGGGGCCAGCAGCAGTTCAAGTGCTTTCAAGGATGCACCAAAATAGTCAGTAGAATCCCAACGGTGTGCTTCGTTGTATTCCATTATCCACACGACATCCGCAGGAAACTTCGCGTTGTATTCAGCGACGATCACGCGGGGAGATATCGAACGAATCGCATCGAGAATGTAATAGTCATTTCCGTCCAGGTCTATCGATAACAGATCAACCTCGCTCGCAGGGGCAAGTCGGGCGATCGTCTTGTCTACGCTTGCAGTTGTCAGAAAATGTTGCTCGACGTGCAGGCGCCCCCCCCCCTCGATAGCAGATGCGACGTTTGTTTTTGCTGCTAATACCTTCCGCGCAGACCCTTCAATCCATACGCCACGCCAACCCTGAATCAGTAAGAACAATGAATTATTCTCTAAGCCGTTGCCCGCGCCAATTTCTACGAAAATACGGTTGCCCTCGCCAATGCGCCGAAAAATTTCCCGAATGATGCCGTCTTCGTCCGCCTGCGAGTACACGCGATAACCAGCCCGCAAAAGCCTTCGCGGCTCGCAATTCCGCGAGGATTCCAGCAGCACCCTGCGATGTTCCTCCAGCTGTGCGATCTGCCCCGCCCGCACTAGTTTCTGCGTCTGCGCCATCCGTTTCAGAAAGTTCAACAACCCACCCCCTAATCGAATGAAGTGTTGACGCAGCTTCTCAATGCAAGTCAGTATACACGCAACGCTAACTTCGACCGTTCCCGTGTTTTTTGCTCCGTCGGGTCAAGTTTGGGTCAAGTCAGCCCGCCAACTTGCCGTACTCTGATCTATGAGCGCGTACGCGACTTTGTACTCGCGCAACAGATCGAAGAATTCAGCCGTAAGCCATTGCTTGTTGCGGATCTCAACTGCGAAGCGATAACCCTTGGGGAGCTTTTTCAGGAATGGTTCAAGTCGCGCCGGAAATTCCTTCCCGGACTTGAAGGCCGATTTGTTGAAATAGCCGAACTGGAAAAGAAGCGGGCCGAGCTTGTCGCCCATCAAGTCCATCGTTTCGAGAAAATGTTTTAGATCCTCGTCGCAGTTTTGCAATATTTTCTCGTGTGTGATCGTCTGTGGAATTTTGGCAGCCAGAATGAAGCCCGTTGGCGTCTTGCGCTCCCAGTCCTTCACTGTGGCTGCGGACGGCGTGCGGTAGAACGTGGAGTCAACTTCGACGGTATCGAACGTCGTGGCGTAATAAGTGAGGTAGTCGGCGGGCTTCATAACCGCGGGGTAGAACGCTGTTTCCCAACCGGCAGCGGTGAAGGCAGAAGTACCGATGCGAAACTCCGTCACGCGAGCAATGTTCGCCCGCTGAATTAGGAAAGTCAACTTAACGACGGTGGTGCGTTGAGGGGAGAATGAACCGACACGCGATGCATTCAGCAGTTCGCGAAAAGCATCTGTATCAGCTTCGCTGCGGAGACTTATGCAGAGATTTTCAATGCTGAATCCAAAACAAATTGGAAAGCCTTTTCGTACGATTCGGCAGTGAGGTTTGTCGCATCATGTGTCCACCCAATAAGGGGCTCGCCCGCTCCCATCCACTCCCTTGCGGCTGATATCCTATCTTGCTCGGTCGAGAAGTAAGCGCCCGCAGAGGACAGGCCTTGAATCTATCGATTGGCCATTTTTTGGGCCATGTGGAGAATAAGCTTGCGGTCGCCCTCTTTGGACTTGCCCAACAAGCGTCGAAGTTTGTTGAGATAGCGCTCTTCCTTACCGCTGCTGCCCCAAGCGAGATCATCGGACGACTTTCGCTTTAAGAGATTCGGCAGGTGAGGAGGTTCTTCACCTTCGGAGAAGAGTTGATAGAGCGGGCATTCGAGCGCGCGAGCCAGCTTTTCCAGCGTTTCTATGGCCGGGACAGTATGACCATTTTCTACGCGGGAGATGTAACAACGAAGCAAGCCTGTTCGCTTTTCGATGTCGCCCTGAGAGAGTTTCTTTTCCTGCCGCATCTCGCGGAGGCGGTCGCCAATAACCATGCGGCATTATTGCATCCCAGTTTGTACCGAGCAAGGAGCCCATTTACATACTCGGGTGTATTGACGCCCCCAGGTCCAGGGCGTAGCATCCCTGAACGGTGACGGTATTAAGCTGTTACTAGCCGCCTGCGGTCATTGTCCAGCGGCGATGCCGCAGGCGAAAGCCTCGCCGGCCCCAAAAGGCGGCGCCATGAGAATATTTCCTTCAACTCGACATGAAAGTGCCCGCCGGCGTGGGGTGCAAGCCGGTTTGTTGCTCATGTCTCTTGCGGTGGTTGTCTTGATTGGGGCCGCGTTCGGACCGCGATCCTATGCTGGCCCCTTATCATCTCCGTTGCTTGCGCTCGTCCTGATAGCTCTCTGTGTGGCTATCGTCCTTCACGTCCGCTTCTTAATTCTGACACGGTACGAACATCGCGAGACCGCCAGCGTCCTCGACGCGACGGAACGCGAATTCCAATCGATTTTTGATAGCACCCTCGACAGCATTTTGATCCTGAACGACAGGGGCATCTGTCTCGAAGCAAATCCAGCGGCGCTCGCTCTTCTCGGAGCGCAACGCAACGAACTTGTCGGTCAGTCGATTCAGAAATTCCATTCACCGGTGGAGGATTTCGAAAATGCGTGGCGACGCTTCCTCGACCGCAAAGACGAACACGGCGAAGCGCAACTTATCCGCCGGGACGGCGGGGAAGTTTTCATCGAATACACCGCGAAGGCGAATTACCTACCTGGGCGACATGTTGCCGTATTGCGCGATATTTCCTTGAGAAAGCAGGCCGAAGCCGCGCTTCGAGCCAGCGATGAACGTTTTCAACAGATGGCGGACAATATCCAGGAAATCTATTGGCTGCTCGACGCTCAGACCAAACACGTAATTTACGTCAACCCGGCGTATGAGACGATCACGGGCCGGTCCCTCGCGACGCTCCGCGACAATCCCTCGTCATATCAAGAAACGTTCCACCCGGAGGACCGTGTTCGTGTTCTTACTCGGCTCGACGAAGCCACACGGACCGGACACTTAGATGAAGAGTTTCGGATTGTTCGACCGGACCGTGTCGTCCGCTGGGTTTCGGTCCGAGGCTTCCCCGTGCGCGATTCGGCTGGAATTATTCGCCGCCTAGTCGGAGTTTCTCAAGATATCTCGGCTCGAAAATCCGCCGAAGAACAGATGGCTAAACATCTTACTTTGGCCGAGTCCGCGTGCGCCGAAGCCGACGCATTCCGCAAAACCACGCTCGCCCTCACGCAGAACCTCAAGATGGATTGCGTTTTGGACAGCTTGCTCGAATCTCTGTTGACCTTGGTTCCGTGTGAGTCGGCACGCATACTTCTAGTGGAATCGGACACCCATCTCTTCCTCGCGCGCGAACTTCAACACCCTGAGACGAAACGGCGCGAGCCCAGATTCCCGGACACGCTCGACGCCAGGAATAACCGCCTTCTGATGCAGGTCCTCACGACCAAGACCAGCTTACTGATCCCTGATACAGCCAACGAACCAGAGTGGACCAACTTTAAGGGACGTGCGCACATGCGGTCATGGTTGTGCGTCCCGCTCGTGGCGTCGCAACAGGTCTTGGGGCTGTTGTCCCTCGGCGATACGCGTCCCTGCTTCTTTACAACCGAACACTTGCGCCTGGCAAAGTCTCTCGCGATTCCTGCCGCCGTCGCCGTTCAGAACGCCCGCCTCTACGAACGGGCCGAAATCTACGGCGCTGAATTAGAGCAACGGCTTGGAGACTTGGAACAGACGGAACACGCATTGCAGCAAGCCGAAAGGAGTCGCACACTTTCAGAAGACAAATTTACAAAGGTCTTTCGGTCGAGCCCCATCGCATTTTCCATCACGACCGTCGCCGAAGGCCGCTTCATCGACGTCAACGAAGCGTTTGAGCGGAGGTACGGTTTCTCCTGCGAGGAACTCGTCGGTCGTACGGTCTTCGATATCGGTGTTTGGGACAATCCTGGCGACCGCGCCCAGATGCTAACTGAGGTTGCCGAGCAAGGCCGGGTCAGGAACCGCATTACGCGCTTTCGCACGCGGTCCGGAGAACTGCTGGACACAATTTATTCTGCGGACATCATCGAACTCGTCGGTCAGCCGTGCCTCTTGGCGGTTTCCGAAGCCCTGCCCGATCGGGCGAACCTACACATTTCGCTAGGACCGAAGGCAGCAGCTGCTCGATAGTTTGCCCTCTCCGGCGCTCGCCCGGAGAGTCGTAATTGAACCGACCCAATAGTGCTACGGAATAGACTGGTGTAGCTCCTGCTACAGAGCCCGTATGCCCCAGCATAATTTCCAAGTAGCCGACCATCCGCTCGAAACGCAATCCTCCACTTCCCAGAACCCCGTTTCTGGCCAGCGACGGGGACTTGTCCGGTTACGCGACTTACCAGGACTTACAAGGGCTTACGCTCTATTGGTCTTGCCTCGGGGCCAGTTGCGTCTGATGGAAGGTCTGACATGCGTGCGTTTGTGCAGATGATGTTTTTGGGATGCCGCCTGAGCGCCACTTGCAGTGGACCTCTCAAGAATGCTAATCGGCTAATAGATTGGCAAGCGGCACTTGCGTCGCTCTTAATGTGGGGACAACACTCGTCGTCAAACTCACTAAGCACAAAACGACAAACGCCACTGCCACCGACAGGAAATCTACTCCTCGCAGACCGTATAGAAGATACGTATAGGCGTGAGCCAGGCCCACTGATAAGACGAGGCCCAAGAATCCACCTAAAATTATTGAGCTCATCTCGCCCAGCGTCACGAGGTACACAACACTTCTCCGTTGAGCGCCAAGAGCCATGCGAATACCTATCTCGCGCCGGCGCTGCGCAACGGAGTCCGATACCAAGCCATAGACACCCAAGGAAGCCAGGAAACCCGCAAAGAGTCCGAACATGGAGAAGAGCAACATCGCGAAACGGGGCCCGACCTTAGCGTCTGCGATTAGTTGCTCCATCGTCCGCGACTTCGACACTGCCAGCGTCTTATTGATCGCCGCAACATCCTGCCCCAGCACAGGTGCAAACGACGCCGGACTTACTCTCGTGCGTACGGCCACATAACGGAGGGGAACATCCGTTTGAAGAAAAGGAACGAAAATGTCGCCTTGGGTGATCCCTAATTTTCTGTACTGAGCATCCGCGACAACACCAATGATGGTCCACCATTCACTGTTCTCATCGCCTGCGTCTGCGCGTCCGAGCCTGACCTGCCTGCCGATGGATCGCTGAACGTCTCCGAATACTCTCCGGGCCAAAGATTCGCTGACGATTAAGACCTTCTCGTTCGGATCTTTGTCGTCGAATGTGAAGTACCGACCGGCCAGAAGTGGCGTACCAACTGCCTGAAAATAGCCCGGTGTGATAACTTCAAAATTCGAAATCGGATTTCTCTTCGCAGCGTAAATATCCTGACCTCTAGCTCGATATGGCACATCCCAACCAATGTTTCCCTCAAAGGGGCGCAGCAAAATTGCACCGGCGGCGCTCACCTCCGAATGTGATTGAAGCCGATGCAGTAATTCCGCGAAAAACGCTTTTCGCTGAGCCGCGTCAACGTTGGTAAGCCTGATCTGTGCAGTGAGCGTATTTTCAATAACGAATCCAAGCTGGACGCGCTGCAGATTGTAGTAATTGTGAACAACCATGCCCGCGCTCACCAGAAGCAGCATAGTGACCATTGCTTCTGAGACCAACAAACTTCTGCGGAAGAACGCACTTCGCCGACTGCCCGCTGCGCGGCTCGTGCATTCGTTGAGAGAATCGCGAACATCCTGCCTCATCATCAGCAGAGCCGGCGCTAATCCGAAGGTAGCAGCGACGACAATGCTTACAAAGCATGCAAACACTAGAGCGAAAACGTTCAAATGGACTGACGAAAGTCTGGGAATTCCGGGCGGCGCAAGCGCCTGTACCAGCGCGATGAGAATCCGTGCGACCGCACATCCCCCCAGGGCACCTGCGAACGACAACACTGAGCCCTCAGCGACAAATTGTCGGAGCAACCTGCCTCGCGTGGCACCAAGCGCGAGTCTTACCGCGATTTCTTTTTCCCTGACGATAGCGCGGGCAAGCAAGAGACTTGTGATGTTAATGCAGGCGATCACCAGCAGAAGGAGCGACGCACCCCAGAGCAGGAGAATCGCGGATTTGTTGCTTCCGAAAACATAATCGGGCAGAGGCGTGACAACGGCAAATTCACCAGGCTCGGAGTATTGCGGATTCTGCCCGGAAACGTTCGCCATCACACGGTTAATATCGGTCGTTGATTGCCGCAGTGAGACTCCAGGCTTAAGCCTTCCAACGACCTGAAGGAACGTGGCGTCACGGTTCGTCCATTGCACGTTGAGTCCAAGCGGTGTCCACAACTGCGCACCTGCTGGAAAATCGAAATCAGGCGGCATGACGCCTATGACCGTGTACCCGTCTCCACTCAAACTGACAGTCTTTCCAATCACCGACGGATCAGCGTGGAACTGGTTTTTCCAGAGTGAATACTGCAAAACAACTGTCGGTTCAGCCCCCGGATGGTCATCCAATTCCTGAAATGTGCGCCCCAAGGCAGGCTGAGCGCCAAGGGCAGAGAAAAATGCGGCAGTGACTGGGGTCCTTTCGAGTTCGACAGGTTCTCCGCGCCCAGTCAGCGTAAGCCCGTAGCCGTACACAGTCGTTGGCATAGCTGCCAACATCTCGAATGCGCTAGATTGTCGCTGCCAATCCTGGAACTCTGGATAAGATAGCTCTCCAACGTGCGTCAGGTCGCTGCGATCACCCTTCCAAGCGATCACCAATCGATCTTGCTGATGAACTGGCAACGGTCGCAGTAGCACGCCGTACATGACGCTAAACAGCGCAGTGCTCATACCGATTCCAAGGGAGAGCACGAGGATGGTGATCAGAAACAATCTTGGGTGTCGAACCATCAGCCGAGCGGCTTGCGTGAATTCTCGCATAAAATCCGAAATGGTATCCCTCATCCCGCCCCTAATATTTGCGCTGTGACCTTTGCCCAGCGGACGGTCACCGAACCCACGTCGCATTGGACAAGGCATAGAATAACCCTATCCGCAGACGGACAAGGCATCTTGACTGTTGGTATTGCCCGTAACAGTGACCTACGCTGATGTCAAAACCCGGGTGTGCCGGTTGAAAACAACTTGGAACTACGTTCGCGGTCTGCGATAGGTCCCGATTAGCGCTAATCGGACATGTGAAGTTCTAGTACGGGACTTGTCCGGTTACGCGACTTACCAGGACTTACGCCTTGTGGAGAAACATCGGCTTACTCGCTTGAAGCGTTCGCCGCACTGCGAACAATTAAAATCAAGGTGAGTTCGATTACGACAAAAATCAGCAGGAACAAACTCAACGACGGGACCTGACGAAAGAATGTGGTTCCCGCTAACCAGAGATAGGCAACAAGGCCAGCCAGCACTGCGAATAATGCGGTTCTTCGTGTCGTCACCGGAAGATTGAACTCCCTCATGGGGACAACCTCGAATAGTGTCGTGTAAATGGCGAAAAGAAGAATGCCGACAACCATGACTTGTCTGTGCGTCAGGTCACGAGCGTAAACGAGAAATACCGAAACGGCTGCCATCAGTGGCGTGAAGACCGTGACCCTGCGCCAATCCAACGATTGAGACGGTGCCATGAGCCTCGTGTCGTTCCAGTAGAGAACGTTTATTATCACATTCGCCTAGTCGCCTCAAACCAGTAGGGCCAGTGCCTGATTAACGCTGCCAGCTCAACCGGTCGATGCAACACCATCCAGTGCATTGACTCGACTATGCTTACGCGGGAGAACCATCTGTTGGGCTGTACTCGGTCAAACCGCAGCCAGAGCAGCGTTCCGGCTGGTCTAACCTCAACAAGCGATTTTGGCTTTTGTTTTCAATGCCAGGCGGGTTCCAGCTTAGTGTTGCGTCGACCCATTGAGATCACCGCCGTTATCGGAGAAGTGAAGCTCTACTTTATATGGACGGTTACGCGACAAATCAGGAGTTGAGGCTTCCTTGAACCACCTATCTAGGTGAACTCGTGACGGTTTGAACTCCGTTGTCTTCAACCATGGTGGCCATTCCGCTGCAAGATGCTATAAGTGCTTTATGCTGCTTTCCGCGCAGTTCGCCCAAGTTGTCTTCGGCTTTTTGCTGTCGATTGTGCTTACGCAGGCGGCTCCGCAAAGCGCGCCCAATATTCGCAACCTCATGGCCGAGTTAAGCGGCGTCAGGACCACGAGTCCCGAAGTAGCACAACAGATTTTGGTTGTTGCCAAAAAGGACGCCAGCGCCCGCGATTACGTGGTGCAGAGATTGCCGGATTTAATCAACGCACCCGGCAGCGACGTGTGGGTCAACGCCGTTCAACTGGCTGGAAAAATGAAGGCTCTGGAGGCGATACCGTCATTGCAGAACGCGATGTCTCGGCCTCCGTTTCCCGCGCAGCCCAATGTCAGCTTCGGAATGCCACCTTTGCAACTTGATATTGTCGCAAAGGCTCTATCCCAAATGGGTGACCGCGTGG
>Ga0210391_10000648_pt1 | contig 34814 bp, 20 predicted proteins | sample IncBWC12OmetaG_FD_160573 | JGI IMG/M metagenome (GOLD analysis project Ga0210391, IMG submission 160573) | Forest soil microbial communities from Barre Woods Harvard Forest LTER site, Petersham, Massachusetts, United States - Inc-BW-C-12-O ... | reverse complement strand
TGCCGACCTGCGGCCAGGGGCTCTGCCAGAAGGGCACATCAATTTCCGGAAAACCGTCGTTGCGGACGCCGGCTCGCACGTTCCGAAACACGCCCACAATCTGCCACTCGACCGGCGGTCCCAGTTTTGTCACACCGGGAATCAGGTCTTCGACAATGAGGCGCTGCGACAACGGATCAACGTCGGAAAAATATTTCTTCGCCAGCGTTTCATTCACTAGAGCCACGCGAACGTGCCCGGCCGCATCCTGATCGGTAAACCCGCGTCCTTTCACGATCTGAATTCCGAATGTCTGGTAATAATCTGGAGTGACCATCTGAAAACCAGCGCCCGGGCGCGTCGACGGGTCACTGACCGGCTTGCCTGCAATCGTGAAGGGCATTCCAAAGCCGGGCCCTTGCAGCGGCATACCAGTAGCCACTTCAGCGTGCTCCACACCTGGCAGCGATTCCACTTTCTCCACAAGCTGGCGGTAAAAGCTGACGATCTGGGCTGACTGAGTCAGCTTTTTCTCCGGCACGGGGAGGCTGAAAGTGAGAATGTGATCGGTGCGAACGCCGAGATCGACTCGAGCCAGATTCCAGAAGCTGTGGATCGCGAGTCCGGCGCCGGCAAGCAAAGTCAGGGCAAGAGCAAACTCCGCGACTACCAGGGCCTGCCGCACGCGCTTGCGCCCAGCACCCGTCCCAGATCGACCTCCTTCTTTCAGCGTCTCGTTCGGATCCACTCGCGACGCCTGCCACGCTGGAGCACAGCCAAACAACATCCCCGCGATCGTTGTAGCCGCGAGAGTAAACAGTAGGACCGGCACATTCAGCGTCACATCCGCCTCGGAAGGCAGCGTAAACGGCGGCATCTCTGCCAAAATGATTTTCACCATTGCCGCTCCCACTGCAATCCCCAACCCGCCACCGAGAATCGCCAGCACTAAACTCTCGGTCAGAAACTGGCTGAACACGTGCCAGCGGGTTGCGCCCAGTGAAGTGCGCACAGCAACTTCTTTGAGCCGCGTCGTTCCTTTGGCGAGCAGCAAGTTCGCGACATTCGCGCATGCGATCAACAGTACGAACCCCACTCCACCCATCAACAGCCACAGCACCTGCTTCGCGTCGCGCGGGAAGAAATCGTTATGCAACAGTTCCACACTCGCGCCCCAACCCTTGTTCGACTGCGGGTTGTCCTGAGCGATGCGTGAAGTAACCACCGCCATATCCGCCTGCGCCTGAGCAATAGACACACCTGGTTTCATTCGGCCCATGACCAGCAGCCAGTGAAAATCATGGTTGATCTGCTCGGGCTTGAAAGCGAGAGGCACGGTAAATTGCGGCTGCAGCCGGTCAGCCTGACCTGCAGCCAGCACCCCGACCACCGTGTACGGCTCGCTGTTCATCCGAATCTGTTTGCCAATAATGTTGCGATCGCTGCCCAAGTGTTCCCAGAGCTTGTGCATCAGGATCACAACGTGTTCCTTGCCGACGACGCCCTCCTCGGGCACAAAATCGCGCCCCAGGAAAAATTCGTTCCCCGTCATGGTCAGGAAACCGGGAGTTTGCGCAGAGCCGTTCACCTGCTCCGGTTGATCGGGAGTGGCAAAATTGAAGTTGGCTCCGGTCCATGCGTTAATGTCCTGGAAAGTCTTGTTCTGTTTCTTCCAGTCGAGAAAATCGCCGGCCGCAACCGAGTTCCTATTGTCCTGAATCTTCGACCACACCATCACCAACTGGTCGGGATTGGGATACGGCATGGGAGCCAGCAGCACGGCATAAATTACGCTGAAGATCGCGGTGTTCGCGCCGATGCCCAGAGCCAGCGTAATTGCGGCAATCAGAGTGAAGCCGGGATTCTTCCGCAGCAAGCGGATACTGTAGCGAGCATTCTGCCGGAGAGTTCTCATAGGCTCCTATTCGTATCTCAGCGCAACCATCGGATCGACCTTCGCTGCCCGCCGTGCCGGGATAAAGCACGCCAGCAGCACAACCAGAATCATCGCCACAGTGGTCGCGGTAAGCACGCCGGCATCGAACGCACTGACGCTGAACAACACGCGCTCCATGGCACGCCCGGCAGCCCACGCCCCCAGCATGCCGAAGGCAATTCCGACCAGCAGCAGTTTCGTGCCGAGGCCAAGGAATTGGGCAAGCACCTGTTGTGGCAGGGCTCCGAGCGCCATTCGCACGCCAATTTCGCGGTAACGCTGCGACACAGCGTAGCTCAACACACCATAGGTTCCGATGGCCGCCAGTAACAGCGCCACCCCTGCGAAGATGCCGGTCAGCAACGCAGGAGAGCGCCGCGTCATCAGACTTTCATCGATGCGAGATTCCATCGAGCGCACGCTGCCGAGAGGAATCTCCGGGTCGGTTTGCCGGACGACCTTGCTTAGCGTTGCCGCCAGCAATTCCGGCGGGAGGTTGGTGTGGGCGACCAGGAAGTAGTTGCGGTCGAAGATGTAAGAGAAGGGGAAATAGACCGTCCCGGTGCTGTCGTTCTCTGTGAGGTCCGTCTGCTTTACCGCACCGACAACGCCGACGACGGTAAATAGGTTCGAATCATCGGGCTTTCTGGGAACGGAATACACCCGCTGTCCGACGGCGTCGCCCTGCGGCCAGTAACGGCGTGCGAATGTCTCATCGACCACGCACACCCCTTCCTTCTTATGGCTATCCGCATCATTCAGGAAGCGTCCGGCATGGAGGGGGATGCCCACGGCGGTGAAATAGCTCCCAAAGACACCGTAGATGTGATGTAAGACGACGGATTCCCCTGGCGCGCCGTTGTAACCAACGGCAGTGATGGCGTCTCTGCCGTGTTCTCCGCTGAGAGGCACGCCGTTGATCCCGCCCACCGCCGTCAAGCCGGGCTGGTGATTCGCCGCCTCCATCAACCGATCCGTAAAGCCCAGGAACGATGGGCCATCATGATAGCTATTCCACGGCAAACTAAACTGGCCGACAAGCATATGGTCGGTCGGGAAGCCGGGAGATACTGCCATCGCGCGCCTCAAACTCAGTCCGAGGAGCCCCGCCCCCGACAGCAGAACAAAGGCCAGAGTGATTTGGGCGACGATGAAGCCATGACGGAGGCGTTGCGCCGAACGACTGGCAGTGCCGAGGCGCGATTCGGATTGCAGCGCGCTGGCGAGGTGGGTGGATAGGTTGAACCAGGAGATCGGGATCGCGACGATGGCTCCCATCAGGATCGAAGCAAGCAACCCGACGGTCGCCAGCCGCCAATTAAATGCGATATCCGCACCCAGTGGCAATTGTTCCGCGCCGAGCACCGTCAGAAGGCGAATTCCACCCGCCCCAACCGCGACACCGCACAGTCCGCCGATCAGCGTTAGCAGGACGGTCTCTGTCATCACCTGCGCGACTACGTTTCGCCGACTTGCGCCCATGGACTGTCTGACCGCCAACTCTTTAGCGCGACCGCTGGCGCGAATCAAAAGCAGGTTGACCAGGTTCACTCCACCGATGAGCAGCAGGAAAAGCGCGCCCGCCTGCAGAAGAAGAAGCGTTGGACGAACCGACGCCACATGGTCGGCATGGAGCGAGGCCACGATGGTGCGGAAGCCGGACGCAGCAACTTCCTTAGCGAAGGGGAACTCGGCCGCATGGGCAGCGTTGTGCGCCTCAATTTGCGCTTGCGCCTCGGCCACGGTTGCGCCGGGCTTCAGTCGCGCGATCTGCACGTTGTTGTTGGCGTGCCGGGCGGCCAAATTCCGTTCAGATTCTTCCGACGAAAGCGGCTGATAGAAGCTGATGCGTGAGGAGAGGAAGCGGAAATTCGGCGGCAACACTCCGACAACCCTTCTCAGCAAACCATCCGAACGGATGTTCCGTCCGAGCACATTGGGATCGGCATTGAAATAATGTCGCCAATAGGAGTCCGTAAGAATGACTTCATGATCACTCTGGTAAGTCATTTCCGACTCGTTGAAGGCCCGTCCCATAGCCGGCGGAACACCGAGCGTAGCGAAAAACTCTGGCGAAACGCGCCCCTCATCCTCGCGCTCTGTGGCCCCTGCTTCCCCCACCACAGCAGTGGCGTAATTCAGAGAAGCCATTTGGGCGAAGGCGGGAATATTGCCTCGGCGCTCGTAATAGCTGGTCAACGAAGCTCCGTCGCGATCCTTGCCAGCTGTGGGATAGCTGTTGTACAGCACCACCAGTCGGTCGGATTCGTGGAACGGCAACGGACGGAGGAGGACGGAATCAATGACCGCGAAGATGGTCAGATTGGAACCGAGGCAGAGCGCCAGAGTAAGCAGCGCCACCGTTGTGAATCCTGGACTCTTGCGCAGTTGACGCAACCCGTAGCGAAGATTTTGCAGCAACGCAGTCATTAGTTCTTCTCCGTCTGCTATTCGTATCTCAGCGCAACCATCGGATCGACTTTCGCTGCGCGCCGCGCCGGGAGATAGGCGGCCATCGCCGCCACCGCGGCGAGCGCCAGGGTCAGCAGCGTGATCGTGACGGTGTCGAATTGAACAACTCCAAAGAGCGCGCTCGAAACTGCGCGGGTTAAAAGCACAGCGAGAGCCAGTCCGATGCCCAGGCCGATCGCGGCCGTCTTCATGGCTCCGCCCACAACAAGCCTCAGCACGTCGAAACGCCCGGCGCCCAGAGCCACGCGCACTCCGATTTCATGACTACGCTGGGTTACCGAGTACGCCGTGACTGCAAAAATTCCCGCAGCCGCCAGCAGAAGAGCACAGAGCGCGAAGATCAGCATCATGTGCGAGGCGAGTTCAATGCCGCTGAGGCCGTCGGACACCACCTGATCCACGCTTCGAAGGTCATAGGCGGGCTGCTCAGGATCAAGACTGAGTATCTGTTTGCTGACCAGGCTCGCCAGCGTCAAAGGATCACCGGACGTTCGCACCACGAAAGCGGAAGCCGATTCAGGTTGCTGTGCCAAAGGCACGTATGCCGTCGGGGAGGGATCATGATCCATCGCGTTCGGCTTAACATCTCCGACGACTCCCACGATCGTGCGAAACGGCTGACCCTCTTCTGGCCGACCTAGCCGAACCCGCTTTCCCAGCGGATTCTGGTCTGGCCAGGCTCGCCGCGCCATCGACTCGCTGACAACTGCTACGGGCGGAGCGTCGGAAGAGTCCTGATCGGAGAGCAGCCGCCCTTGTTGCAAGGGAACGCGCAACGCGGAGAAAAATTCCGGAGTCACGATCTGCGAAATGGCGAACGGCTTGTCTGCGTCTTTCGCAGGCGGCGCGCCCTCCGCATCGAACTCCGTCCAGTTCCAGGTCCATCCTGAGGGCACGCTGGTCAGACAGGCTGCCGACTCCACCCCGGGCAGCCCCCGAATACTCTTCAGAGCTCGCTCGTAGTAGCCGCGGATGCGGTCTTTATCGTGATATTTCTGTTCGCTCAACACCGTATGAAATGTGAGGACGTGGCTGCGATCAAATCCCATATCGTGGGTGATGAGTGCGCGGAATCCCTTCACCATCAAACCGGCGCCTACCAGCAGCACCAGCGCCAGTGCGATTTCGCACGTAACAAGCAAAGTGCGGAATCGCTTGCGGCCGGCCGTCGCGGTACCGCCGCGGGCGCCTTCCTTCAGCGTTTCATTCACATTCGGCCTGGAAAAATGCCATACCGGCGCAACTCCGGCGAGCACGCCGGTCGCCACAGCTACAAGCAATGTGAAGACAAACACTCGCGAGTCGATCTGCAAGTGTTGCAGTCCCGCAATGTGCTCCAGGATAAAAGGCGGAATGCTGCGGGTCATGAGCTTGTTTCCCCATGCCGACAAAAGGATCGCCCCGGCGCTGCCGAGCAATGCGAGTAAAAGACTCTCCACCAGCAACTGCCGTCCAACTTGCCAATAGCTCGCCCCCAGCGCAGCCCGCAACGCGATTTCCTTCTGACGCCCGGAACTGCGCGCCAACTGGAGATTCGCCACGTTGGCGCACGCCAGCATCAGCACAAAGAGAGCCGCGCCCGCCAGCAGCATAAGAAACTGCGGCGAATCGCTGTTGAGATCCTCGACAGTGCTCCGGACGTTGATTCCGTGGCCAGTGTTGGTTTTAGGAAACCGCTGGGCAAGGCTGGCGGCAATCGTAGTCAGGTTGGCCTGAGCCTGAGATATGGACACGCCATTCTTCAGCCGACCAAACACATTCAGATGATAGTGATTGTCGCGATCCTCACCAGCGGCGCCGGTCAGGTCGAGCGGAGTCCAGATTTTTGATCCGGTCGGAAAATCAACATCGGCCGATGCAATGCCGATCACGGTGACCGACTGGCCATTCAACAGCAACTGTTTGCCTACAAGAGAAGGATCAGCGCCCAGATACTGCTGCCAGAATCCGTAGCTGATCACGGCCACAGGCGCAACTCCGCCGCGGAAGTCGGCCGGCCCGATGTAACGGCCCAGTTGCGTCGGCATGCTAAGCAAAGAAAAGAAGTCTGAGCTTACCTGCGTACCTTCGACATGCTGCGCCAGATTGCCGCCAGTCAAATTGGCATCAAAGCCGCGGACAGCGGCCAACTCTTCGAACTGTGTGCTCTGTTCACTCCAGTCATGAAAGTTCGCGGGCGCCGGGCTCAGGTGATCGTACGTATTGATGGTTTCCCAGACCGTCACGATCCGGTCGAGGTGCGGGAACGGAAACGGCCGGAGCATCATCGCGTTGACCGTGCTGAAAACGGTCGTATTCGCGCCAATTCCGAGCGCCAGTGTAAACACTGCGATCGCGGTGAAGCCCGGCGCCTTACGCAGCTGCCGCAGCGCAAAGCGAAGGTCCTGCATGAGTCCAGTCATATTTTGTTCCCGTCCTTACTCGTAGCGCAGCGCCACCATCGGATCGACTTTCGTCGCACGGCGCGCTGGCAGGCTGCTCATGCATGCACATCCGCCATCAGCTTCTTCAGTTCCTCTTCCGCCACCACCTTGCCGTCGAACAGATGTACTTCGCGCTGCGCGTGTTTCGCGAACCGCGGATCGTGCGTCACCATGCAGATGGTCGCGCCCTCGCGGTGTAGGTTCTGCAGCAACTCCATCACGGCCTCGCCGTTGCGTGAATCCAGGTTACCGGTCGGTTCGTCCGCCAGCAGAATGGATGGTTTTCCTCCAAGAGCGCGCGCCACAGCCACGCGCTGCTGCTGACCGCCCGAGAGTTGCGAAGGATAATGCCGCACCCGGTGCGCCATGCCGACGCGTTCCAGCGCTTCCATGACTCGCTTCTTCCGGTCCGCGGCCGGCATTCTCTGCCGATAGGTCAGCGGCAGTTCCACGTTCTCGTACACGGTGAGGTCGCCGATCAAGTTAAAGCTCTGAAAGATGAATCCGATTTCCTGATTGCGAATGCGCGAGCGTTCGGCAAAGTCCAGGTTCTCCACGGGCTTCGAGTTCAGCGAGTAGCTTCCGCCGGTCGGCGTATCCAGCAAGCCAATGATCGACAGCAGCGTCGATTTGCCGCAGCCCGATGGCCCCGACATCGCCACATACTCGCCCTGTTGGATGGAAAGGTGCACGCCCGACAGCGCGTGGGTCTCGATCTCGTCGGTGTAAAAAACCTTCTTCATATCCTGAATCTGGATCAATGCCTGTTTTGCTTCGGTCATATTTGATTTGCCTCGGATTGATTTTGCGTCGTGCTGTGACGCTTCGTTAACTTCGCTACTCGAGCCGAATGCGGTCGGTCTTGTCCCAGCGCGACATGTCGGAAAGAATCACCGTGTCGCCTTCGTGGATGCCCTCAATCACCTGAATCGAGTTCACCGACTCTCTGCCCACCTTTACCGGAACGCGCTCGGCCTCTTTGCCGTTGCCGTCCAGCTTGAATAGGCTGATGGTGCTGTTCTCCTGCCCGAATGCGGGCCGTCCGACATACAGAACATCTTCCAGACGCTCCAGGTCGATTGTTCCATCCACGCTCAGGTCAGGCCGAGCTCCCTTGGGAAGGTCGCCGGTAAGTTTCACGTCGACCGTGACGGTTCCGTTTTGTACGGCCGGATCAACTCGCATCACACTGCCGCTGATGATTCCGTTGTGGGTGTCGATCGCAGCCGGCTCGCCAAACTGCACGTCGCGGGCCTGCGTTTCTGAGATCTTCAACTCCGCCATCAGATGATTTGGCTGCACCACTTTCGCCAGCATGGTTCCGGGCTGAACGTGCTGGCCCACCTGCAGCGGCAGATCAACCAAGACTCCGTCAATTCCCGCCCGAACCTGCAGCGCATTGAGCTGCTTCTTCTTCAATTCCGCCAGCACCCGCATCTGGTCGACTTTGGCCTGTTGTTCCGCCAACTGCGACTCAATCGCCTTCCGGCCGATGTCGAGCCGTTGCGTTTCCAAATCATTTCGTGTAGTCAGCTCGTCGGACTTGCCCTTGGAAGCTTTGTAAGCCAACCCAGAAATCACGCCGAGGTCGTATAGCGCTTTGTCGGTATCGGCCTGCCTTTTCGCCTGGCTGTAGTCCGCGTTCACGGTCGCCGCGCCAGCCTTCTCGTTCATCAGATTGCTTTCAAGCGTCACCCGCTGACTCTGGTATTCGGCCTCGGCCGCCTTCAACTGGAGTTGCGCGTCCATCGCCGCCTGCTCCACTTGCGGGTTGCTCATTTCGACCAAAATGCTGTCGGCCTTCACTTGCGATCCCGGCAGCATTCGAATCCGCACCACGGTAGCTTCGGTCTCGGCCGGAATCTGCCGCACCGATTCCTGGCTGGGGATGAGCGACCCTAATCCGTGGACCTGCCGCAACATCGATCCGCGCTTCACCGTGTCGGTCCACACGGTTCCGCGTTCGACGGAAGGAGCGGCGGGTTTCAGGCGCGAAACTCCCAGCGCGACCGCGGCAACGACGATCACCACAATAACGATCAGGACCGCTTGGCGGCGGCGCTTCTGGACTCTAAATTCTGGGCGGGCGATATCCATCACTCCCTCTACCAAGCAACCCATCCACCAACGAGTGCACAGCGTTAGAGTGTTGGAAATACGATACGTTAGCAGCGGCTTCGGGGCGTTGTGCCCACCTGGATTGTCCGTTGCCGAACCCAAGTGTCCAATAACGGGCAGTGGAGAAGGCCGCCTTGGCATGGGTTCCGAGGATTTGCCGAAGCCCGAATCGTCGAAAACGACGAATGACAGCCAGCAGGTACAAAATGGGCAAGTACAAAATGGAACGGCCGCCTCTATGGCGGCCGCTCCCTTTCATTGATCAGACTTGCTCCGCCGGTTAGTCGCGCTCCTTGGCAGGTTTCGTCTTGTTGTCGTTATGTTTCTCTTTGTAGATCTGCTTGCTGTTTTTGTTCTCTTCTTTATTGGCCTGTTGCTTCTCCTGCTTGGTCAAGGCGCCGCCGTTGGCGGTCCGCTCGTCGTGCACCTGCTGCGCGACATTGGCCTGGTTCTGGTTCGTGCGAGCCGCTTCGCCGGAAGTCATCTGGCCGCTGCGCAGGCCATTGGCAGTGCGCTGCTGCTGGTTGGCTTCGCGGTCGTCGACTTCGTTCGGCTTCACGGTATTGGCGTTGTGCTTCTCGTCATAGATCTGACGGCTGGCTTGATTTTGCTCGCCGTTGATCTGTTGACGCTCCGCACCGGTCAGCTTGCCACCGTTGGCTTCGCGATCGTCGTGCACCTGCTGATCGATGTTCGATTGCGTGCGTTCGGCGCGGGCGGCTTCGCCGGAAGTCATCTGGCCGCTGCGCAGGCCGTTGGAGATGCGCTGGTCCTGATTGGCTTCGCGGGTATTGGGATTGTAGTTGCGCCCCACCGAGCGGTCGGAGGCCGAGATCGGCTGCGACTGCGCGTGCTGCTGCGCCACCTGGTGATAGGCGCTTACGTTCGCGCTCGCCATGGTGGTGGGACGGCCCTGATTGACTGACGCGAGCTGTCCGCGATCCTGTGCGGCAAAGTGTTCATGCTGCACCTGATCGGCGGTGGCCTCGAAGTGATGCTCGTTGGCCGCCTGCATTTCGACAGCGGAGGCGTGCACCTGAATGCCCTCGCCGCCATTGAAGCTTACGTGGTTGACGTTGACGATGGTGGTTTGCTCGACGATGGTGCGGTTCTCGTAGACGTTGGTGACATGCACGCCGCCGAAGTTCGCGACCGCGCTGTTGTAGGCGAATACTCCGCCACGCCACTCGCCGCCGGCGAAGCCGACGCCGCCGAAACCGAAGCCGTAGTTCACGCCACCGTAGAACCCAACATGCGGGCCCCAATAGCCGGCGTGCCAGCCGTAGGCTCCGCCTTCAAAACCCCAGTAGCCAGGAGTCCACAGCAGGCCAGCGCTGGGAGGTTGCGCCCACACGCCCGGAACCCAGAAGTATCCTGCATCCCCGTAAGACCAGTAGCCGGGAGTCCAGAGATAACCCGGCGCCGGCAGCGCAGGCTGCTCATACACCGGGAGAACCGGAGGAGCAATATGGACGTTGATCGCGATGCCAACGCCGATTTGCGCCTGCGCCGCGGGCACGGCAAGCACAGGCAGCATGATTAAAGCTGCCGCGAACAGATTGCGAAATGTTGAGCGAAGAGACATAGTTGTTTCTCCTTGTGCCGGGGCCCTAAAACGGCAATATCTCCCCGTCTGCCCGGACTAGCTGGGCGTATGTATTAAAACCCAGCCGCGTGCTGTTTGTTGCAAACCAAAGTTCAGTGCCCGAGAGGTCAGTAAGTGCCGTGATTCTATAAACCACGAGGGATGTACTGAAGTTACCCGCTCCGCTGCGCAACCGCACCGGCGGGCTGTAGATCAGTTTTTGCTGAGTCCTCCCGGTCTTTCATTGACTTGCCGCCCGCGCCCGCCTACCATGATTTACCCAGTGTCCATACCCTGCCAACCCTGGGCACGATTTCCCGTCACCGCAATCTCCGAGAAAGTCGGCGGAGTGGAGCGAACATGTCAGTTAAGAATTCCCACATCGGCCGCCTCATTGCCTTTGGCTGCATTACTTTCATAGGTACAAGCTCTTTGGTTGCCGTCGCTCAAACCGCGATCACGACCTATCACTATGACAACAACCGCACCGGATGGAATCAGAACGAGACCACGCTGACGCAGGCCAATGTTGGGAATGCGACCTTCGGTCTGCTGCAAAAAATAACCCTTGATGATCAGGTCGATGCACAACCTCTGATCGTGCCCGGTGTGACAATCACCGCCGGAAATTATCAGGGCACCCACGATGTGGCCTACGTGGCGACGGAAAATGATTCCATATATGCCATCGACGTTCACAATGGAACGGTACTGTTGAGCCCAAATTTCGGACCGCCGGTGGCGCGGCCCCTGGGATGCACGAACAATGGTCCGAACGTAGGCATCAACTCGACGCCGGTGATTGACTTGTCCACCAACACGCTGTACGTCATGATTTACACGCAGGACACAACCGGCCCCGCCTATCGTCTTCACGCCCTCGATCTGAGAAGTTTGACCGACAAAGTGACGCCGCAGCTTGTCAGCGCTTCGCACACCCTGTCGGATGGATCGACATTCAGTTTTCAGGCCAAATACCAGCGGCAGCGCCCGGGGTTGTTGCTGGCCAACGGCAACATTTATGCAGGATTTGGCAGCTTCTGCGACTACGCGAAGCTTTCCCGCGGATGGCTGCTGGGCTGGACTGCAGGATCGCTCACGCCATTTCCCTCCAACCAGCTCAACAATCAGCTGGCAACCAGCCCAAACACTTTCTTCTTGTCGTCTGTCTGGATGTCGGGCTACGGTCCGGCCGCCGATGATTCCGGCAACGTCCTGTTTGTAACGGGTAATTCCGATCAATCGGGCACCACCTACGATGGCGTCACCAACATCCAGGAGACCGTTGTCAAGGTCCCGCCCACGTTGGGCACGTTCTCAGATCTTTTCACCCCAATGAATCAATCGACATTGGATCAGCAAGACAGAGATTTCGGTTCCGGAGGAGTGCTCGTTCTGCCCGATCAGCCGGGAGCGATGCCGCATCTGGCAGCAGCGGCCGGCAAAGATGGGAATATGTATCTGATGGACGAAGACGATCTCGGCGGTTACTCTGCTACGAAAAATAATGTGCTGGGCACTTACTCGATCGGTGAATGCTGGTGCGGCCCGGCGTACTTCGTTGATCCATCGGATGGGGCTGGTCGTGTCGTCAGCAGCGGCGGCAGGACTATCAAAGTTTGGAAAGTCGCGACCGCGCCCCAGGTATCGTTGACGAACGTCGCTAACGGTTCAATAACTTCAGGTCAGGATGCCGGTTTTTTCACGTCGGTTTCCTCCAACGGAACTTCCAATCCGATTATCTGGGCTGTGTCTCGCCCCACGAGCAGCGACAACGGGGCACCGATCTCGCTTTATGCATTTAACCCGGAGTCGGGCGGTAGCACGATGACCAACCTGCTTCAAATCACTGCCGGCAATTGGCCAAACATGGGCGGAAACGCGAATCTGGTTCCGGTGGTGGCGAATGGACTCGTTTTCGTTGCCAGTAACCAGCAATTGCAGATCTTTGGACCGACCGGCGGAACCGCGGCTGCGACCGCCACCACCCTCACTTCGTCGGTGAACCCCTCCGTGCAGGGAAAGTCCACCACTTTTACCGCAACAGTCTCGACGCAGTGGGGCATCGGCACTCCTACGGGCAGTGTAACTTTTCGAAATGGCACGACAATTCTGGCTTCGAAAACGCTCAGCGCCGGCGTGGCCACCCTCGCCAGTACAACTTTGCCTGCGGGCCTGAACACCATTACCGCGATCTATGGAGGCGGTCCCGGCTTGATGACCAGCACATCGACGCCGGTCAATCAATTCGTGCAGGCCACGACCACAACCGCGCTCACCTCTTCGCTGCCGACTCAATCTGTCTATGGTCAGGCTGTACTTTTCTCGGCGACTGTCAATTCCACCATTGGCGCCCCTCCCAACGGAGATATCGTCAACTTCGAGCAAGGCACAAAAATACTGGGAACCGGAACACTGAGCGGAGGCGTTGCAACTTTCTCTGACTCCACTTTTCCCGTCGGCATGCAGACCATCAAAGCGGCTTATCTCGGCGATACCAGCTTCACTACCAGCACCTCAGGCCCCTTCGTTCAGTCCGTCGTTCCAGCCTCCACCACGACCACGCTGACTTCGTCGCAGAATTCCTCAGCCTACGGACAATCCGTAACTTTCACTGCGACGGTGGCTCCGCAATTTATCGGCACTCCCACGGGTGCAGTGGCGTTTTATAACGGCGCAACGAAGCTGGCAACAACTACCCTTAACAACGGAGTAGCCGCCTATACCACGACAAGGTTGGCGGTAGGCACAGCAACGATTACAGCGCAGTACCTTGGCTTCGGCCCATTCCTGACCAGCACGTCCACTCCGCTCACCCAGGTCGTGAACCAGGCCACCACCGCCATCACCCTGGTTTCGTCGCTGAACCCGTCGAACGCGGGAAACCTTGTAACCTTCACCGCCACCGTGACTGGACCGTTCGGCACCGTGACCGGATCCGTTACATTCGCGAACGGAAGCACGACCTTGAAGACCGTGAACCTGGCCGGCGGGCTGGCAAAATTTTCGACCTCGACGCTGCCCTCAGGAACAGACACCATCACTGCAACCTACAACGGCGGCGCAGACTTCACAACCAGTTCAGCCGAGGTCGCACAAAACGTAAACTAGCGAACGAATAGAGATGGGAGAGGTCCCCTTGCAAATTATTCGACCTCGCCTCCTTCGATCCTTCGGCATTTTTCAGGAAACGGCGATAGCGGCCACCAACGGCGTATAGCGGCCCCCGAAGCTGCAGAGGAGTTGGTACACTTCGATACCGCCTGCAGCGTCCAAGTTATTGAACCCCGCCGCATCAGAGCCAGGGCCAACGAACACTCCGTTGTCTCCAGAGACTGTGCGTTACTCTCCCCGTAGACCGCTGCCGCGGCTGTCGCTGTGCCTATGGAAGGAAATGCCGCGGCACGGAATCGCCGCGGCAGCCACCATCGAACTGATTCTTATCCAACCCCTCAAAAAATGATGAGATACACGTCTGACAAAATCTGATTCGAGGTTCCGGTCTGGTAGACGCCCAGTGTAATCGCGTTTGCATTGCCGCTGGTCGGCGTCGCGAACAATACGGGAGTCTCGGTGCCACACAAACAGCGCGCCAGCGTAGCGGAGTAGAAGCGATCATCCACCTCAAAACCAAAATCGATCGTGTTGCCCGTAACGCTGCTGTTTGAGATCGTGAACCCACAAGGCGGAGTGGTAGCTGCGGATCCGGCGAGAGTGGAGTTGAAGCATCGGAAAACTGTGTTGGCTTCCCCAACATAGACCATGGCCTTCACCCAGCCACCGGCAGTGCGCGCCTGCTGCGCGTTGCCATCGGTAGCGAATCCGAAGGAACCGCCGTGGCCATACACACCGGTCGTCCCCCCGAACGCGTACATCCCCGTGTCGCCCTGACCGTATACTCCGATACCGCCCGCCGCCCCAGAGCTATTGAACCCCGCTACACCAGAGCCCGGCCCAGCGAACGTGACGCCCTGCACTCCGTTGTCTCCCGAGACTGTGCCGTTACTCTGGCCGTAAACTCCCACTGTAGTTGAATAGCCGGATGCTCCAAGGTTGGCGATGATTGTGCCCCCCGAGAAACTCCCCGTGGAATCACGCTTCACAATAGCATTCGCGGTTGCGGCAGCTGTGGGTGCGACGTTCCAGTTCAGGGCGAGCGTGCCGCTGCTGGTAACCGGCGATCCGCCCACCGTGAAATCTGACGACGGCGCGCTGAGCCCAACGCTGGTGACTGAACCACCGCCCGACGGAAACGTCTGCCCCGCGGCGAATGTGATCAGTCCTTTGCTTGAGATCGAGAGTCCCGTTTCTGTTGGGGTCGCCGTTCCTGACGCGAACAGCAGATCGAATTTGCCCAACGGCGTCGCGCTATTGTTCCCGACCGGTTCAGCCTGCCAGCGGAAGGTTTCGTTCACTGCTTTCGCCGTGCTGCTGTTAAAGGCGGACGCCGTGAAGTTCATGGGCTGAGAATTTTTCCCGGCGGCAGCCGTCGCGGCTGCCGTAGCGGGCAGGGTCAACAGTCCACGGAAGGTGCCGGTGCCGCTGACGTCAAGTTTCGCTCCCGGCGCTGTATTGCCGATGCCGACGTTGGTCCCATTGTCGAAAATGATGGAATTCGTAACGTCGGCCGTGGCGTCGAACTTAGCCAGCTTGTTCACGGTCCCTCCCGCAGTGGTCACGGGCGTGCTGCCAGGAACTTGAGGCTGCGGCCCAGTTACTGTGGCCGTCGAGGTGGTTGCCACGCCGACAGGAGGGGCGGCCAGCACAAACGCGGAGGGAGGCAGCCCTCCGATGGTCTCCGCGTCCGCTGCTTTCAGCGCGTAAGGCACGCTGAGCAGCAGCACACGGGGCTGTTCTTCGCCCCCGTTCACGCGCACCCCCAGCCAGCGCGCTTCGCCCGAGGTGAACAGATCTAACGGTAGCCCCTCGGATTTGGTTGCGCCGAGTTGCGCAGTGTAGCCGCCCTTGTTGTCCGCGGTCACGTTCTGCGTTTCCAGCCACAGCGGCGACCCTTCGTACTGGTCTTTATAAATGGCAAAGGTGACGCCGGCGATACCCGCCAGCGCTTTGCCCTGCGCATCGACCGCCTTCCCGGAATAATTCACAAGACGCGGGACGACAGCTCCCGTTCCCGCGCTATTTTGCGCCGCGAGTGGCAGAGCGCAAGCGATCATCAACACGCAAAGCGTCGAAAAACTCTTAGTGCCCATCATAAACTTCTCCTTTTCAAATCTCGGTTATCGGCCAATCGTCCGGTCCGGCTGCTATTGGCTAGAGCAGCCGGATAACTCTCAAGAAAGCCGTTTGAGGCCCTGCCTGCTCAGGAGTTACTCTTTGAGGTGGTAGCGCCGAAAGGTGCCGCCCAGCCCGGAGTAGAACAGCATCGCCGCGGTCTCGCTGTTCACTTCTTCCCTGCTCCAGTACTCTCCATTCCGCGTCTCCAGATCGGTCCACAGATTCTTCTTCTGCTGCGGCCGCAGTTGCGAGCAGTCCAGATATCCCGCCACCAATCCATTCAGGTGAGCCTTCTGAGCAACCGCGTCGTCGCTCGAGTTAACCGTGTTCCAGGTAACTCGTCCGCCGAACATCCGCTGCATCACGCCCGCCCTTCGTCCATGAGCAGCGAGCACCACTCCGCGAGAATAGCCAGTGGCAACCCACTCCTTCGCGATCTCAGTGCTGGCTTCGGCATAGCCTGAGCCGATGGCCCAAAACTCGCCGAACAGTCCGCCGATGGCTACGCTTCCGGAACCCAGAAAAAAAGCGGCCGCCTCCAGCAAACAACCCGTCGCCATAGTCTCGGTCGCCAGGCCGAGAACGGTAGCCACCTCGTCCAGCACCCAGAAGGAATGTTCGAACCTTCGGCCGTTCTTACCGTAATCAGGGGAATCAGGTACCTGCCACAATTTGGGTGAATCCGGCATTCTCAATCCTCCGCACTTTCTACTCTCTTGTTTTCCCCGGTTCCGCCGGAAACAGGAGGAGGGCACAGCCAAAGTCCCCCGACTCTGCCCGCGCCTCCCCGGCTTCAGCGCCCCAAGCGGGAATTGCGCGCTCTACTGTGAATATCGAAATCGGAAGGAAGAAAACGACACGTGTTCCAAAACAAAACTCAAGCGTGGCAGGAAAGTCAGGAAGGAGGGGACGCGGCGAGAGACCAGCAGTCTTTCCGGATTCGCCAGTCTCTCGGGAAGGCTACTTAGGTGCAGTCCGCGAGGCTTGTACCTTGGCGTGCTGGATGAGAGCGGTGAAGCGGGGATCCCCGTGCAGGCCCTTCAACTCGTCCACGTCGGCCAGGCCGAGATCGGTTTTCGCGTCCAGCCCATGATCGACCGCTTGTTTCAGCAGGGAGAGCGCCTCACTCTGACGCCCCTGCATGGCAACCATGCAAGCGAGGAAGTAGGTCGCATAGGCCGTGCCGGGATGCTCGGGGCCGCGGACCCGCACTTGCCTGGCTTGAATCTGGCGGGATATTTTCTCTGCCTCGGGGTAGTTATGTTCGCTCATGAAAATGCTGCGCAGATTATTCAGAGAGCGGAGCGTAAGCGCGTGGTCCGGCCCGAGTACGCGCAGCTGGGCATCGAGTGCATCGCGCTGCACCTTTTCCGCCTCGGGATACCGTTTTTCCAACGAAAGAATGCGAGCCAGGCGGTTGGTCGAGTCCAGGGTGTAGGGGTCATCCGCTCCCTGCACTCGCACGGCAATCGCAAGCGCGTCACGCTGCATCTTTTCGGCCTCAGCAAGGCGGTTTTCCGCCATGAATATGAAAGCCATGTTGTCCATTGAAGCGACGGTGTCAGGGTGCTCCGGCCCCAGCACACGGCGCCGCTTCTCAAGGAGCTGGCTATCGAGTTGTTCAGCTTCGGCGTAGCGCTGCTCATCGATCAAACTACCAGCGAGCCGGTGCATGGTCGTGAGCGTGTCCGGATGTTCAGGACCGAGGACGCGCTGCTGGACAGCGAGGGTTTCGCGAAGCAGTTTCTCGGCATCCTGGTCACGCTGTTCCATCGACAAGGTTCGGCCCAGATCACTGGCGGATGTGAGGGTGTCGGGATGGTCAGGGCCGAGAGCTTGGCGGCGGATATCCAGCGAGCGCGCGAGCATCGAATCAGACTTGGGATACAACCCGAGGCTGAAATAGACATCGCCCATCACGTCGATCATTTGAGCCTGCGTCTCGGGATCTTTCGCCAGCTGGGTGTCAACCTCGGCGGCCGATTTGTCCAGAATCTCGCGCGCGGTCACGCTGTTGCCCCGCGCCTCTCCCGGATCTGACACCTTGAACATCTTGATCATGAACTGAGTGACGCGGCCGGCCCGGTCGCGCTCCCGAATGGCGAGGTCGCGCTGGGCGCGGGCACGGCGCGCCTGCAGCAGAGTGCCCGTAACACCGGCCATTACGGCTATCAGTGCCAGCGATGCCAGCACCACCGCGGTTCGATTCCGGCGCACGAACTTGGCGGCGCGATAGCCGATCGTATCGGGCCGCGCGCTGATCGGCTCGTGCTTTAAGTAGCGGCCCAGGTCGTCGGCCAGCGCCGTGACCGAAGCATAACGCTCTGGCGGATTTTTCTTCAGCGCCTTAGCCACGATGGTATCGAGGTCTCCGCGCAGCAGACGGCTCAATTTCTCTGGAACGGTAGCTCGTCTGGCGGCGTTCGCAGTCGTTTCGCCGCCAGCGGTTTTCGCAGTCGTCACAACATCGGATGGACGCGTCGGCTCCGTATCGACAATGGCCTTCACCAGATCAGCCGGCGAGCGCAGACTTTTTCCGGCCGGGTGCTGTCCGGTCAACAACACATAAAGGAGCACCCCCAGAGCATAGACATCGGTGGCGGTCGTCACCGGCGCTCCCGTCACTTGCTCGGGAGCCGCATATTCCGGCGTCATGGCCCGCCCACCTTCAATCGTGAGCACTGTCGCCGAGCCGTCCTCGCCTTCGCCTTCGAGCAGCTTGGCGATCCCGAAATCCAGCAGCTTCACCTGACCGTCTTTGCTCACCAGCACATTCGACGGCTTCAGGTCGCGGTGCACAATAAGGTTTGAATGCGCGTGAGCGACCGCGCCCAGCACACCCAGAAACAGGCGGATGCGGGCTTCGACGCCCAGACTCTGCTGATCGCAGTAGCGATCAATGTGCTCCCCTTCGACAAACTCAAGGACCAGGTAAGGTTGCCCGCCGGTCGATACTCCTGCATCCACCAGCTCCGCGATGTGGGGATGCGCCAGCCTACCGAGAATGCTGCCCTCGCGTTTGAATCGACCTTCGCCGCCTTTCCCCATCTGTGCGATATGGATGAACTTCACCGCCACTTTTCTCTCAAAGCGCCCATCGTTGCGCTCGGCCAGCCAAACGCTTCCCATGCCGCCCTGGCCGATCTGAGAAATCAACGTATACGGTCCAACAGTCTGGCCGGCCAGCCCCCGCGACCTGGATGCCGCAGCCGGGCTATTCTCCAGAAAACCTTCCTGAGCCAGTATGCGGTGCTCATCGAGTAGCGCCCTCAGTTGCGTAGCCAGTGCGGGCTCGCGCTCATAGAGTTCCGAAAGCCAGGCCGGGCGCTCATCGTCGCTCATGGCGAGGGCCTGGTCCAGATAAGGGCTTAACGCCTGCCACTGATCGGGGCTGAGTGTGGACATAGACGCAAACGTGACTCCTTAAAGCGACAAATCAGGACGAATTTTCCGGTGGAGATAAATGCGCGCCTTCTCCCAATTGCGCTGCGCAGTTCGCTCCGATACCCCGCGCATGGTGGCGATTTCCGCGAACGAGAACCCGCAAAAGAACTTCAAGTCAACGATCTCGGCGAGGGCGGGTTCGACTTTGACGAGCTCGTCCAGCACTTCGCTGATTTGAACCAGCTCGTGGTGGTCGACGGCGTTCTCCATTCCTTCGGTATCGAGCGACGTAAGCTCGAATAGACCGCCGCGCTTCTGAGCGTGCCGTTCCCGGGCATGGTCGATGACCAAGCCCCGCATGACTCGCGCCGCGTAGCCCATGAACCGCGCCCGGTCGGGAAACGATGTGCCGTCGCGCGCCGCCATGTCCAGATATGCCTCGTGCAGCAGCGTAGTGGCGCTAAGGCTGACGGGGACACCCGGTCGAGCGAGTTCACGTTTAGCCAGCCGATGCAGTTCGGAATAGAGGGCCGCGAAGAGCGCTTCTGCGGCAGGACGGTCCCCTCGCTCGGCTGCGACCATAAGCGACGAGATTGCCGACCCCACTTCTGCCCCCCCTGGATAATTTGGCCCGGCGCGAACCCGTGGTCCTGTAAACGGCAGAACAGATTCTCGCACATTCAGAAGGTAGTCAAGCCGCTTGACGGAAAAGCGAAAGAAACGCTCGATCAATGGGTAGGACTGAAAGTGTGTTCCTGCAAACAGCTAGCGGGAATGCCGCAACTCGTTGGCGACCTGATTGGCGGTCTGGTCCATCAGCTGGGAGACCAGGATTTCGTCGGGCGAGAGACCGTGCGCTTTAACGACGCCGGAGGCCCACTCTTCCAGTTCTCCCGCCCGCATGATCCGGTACGAAAGGACGGCGCGGTTATCGTCAGGAGCACCGGCTTGCGGGTCAGCCGGAGAACTCCCGATCTGAATTGAGTGGGGCCTGGGATTGCCCGTGTCAGTCGTCCCGGAATCGATGACCTCAATTACGTCGGCATGCAGAATGAACTGGCAGTTCCGCTCGCGGACGGCTGGATCGGTCTCTGTATTGGACGCCAGCAGGATGGTTTCTATGCGCGCCGCCTTGCCCTTGGTAACATCCTTGCCCTTGTTGACACGTTCGAATGCCTTAATCAACTGGTTACGCTGCCAGGTGGTGTCGATCAGGTTGTGCGAGCTATTCTGCAGGGTGGAAACGCACAGTCGAATGGGTTCGGGGCTGTTCTCGGCATAAGCATGGGGCATCAGTATCATCAATAAGATAGACGACAGAACAACCGCGGGTCCTCGCATCGACGCTCACCCCCTGGTCAGAGGAACGAAACACCCAACAAGATACACCCGAAATCGTCGTCAGGCGAATTTTCGACTCCCCCCAGAGCTCACCACGCCGTACGTGCCAAAACGTCGCCTTAGTGCCATTGACCTCACTGGTTCGCGAAAACACAGACATGGTCGCCCTCACTGCCTCACGAAGGCTACTGTTCAACTGAACTGAAACTGCCGATCAGACATGGGACCACGTTTTTGTAAATTCAAAATGACTACACATTCTTCATAGGAACGGCTCATAACCGGGCGCCCTCCGAGGTTCCGGTGCGTTTGACCTGGTGCCAGGTCAAATCGCCGCGTAGATACTCCCAAACTCCTCGCAATCTCCATATCATTGTCATTTGCCGATACGGCAAGTGCTCAAACAGACAATAAATCAGCAACCAGGCTACGTCCCGCCAACTGCTGTAGCGCCTGTAGTTCATCTCCTCGAGCAGCACAGCACCCACTGAGATCAAGGTGGCAAATGCATATCCAAACAAAAGGAACTGGATGAAGAAATGCTGACTGAGAGCCCCCAGGAAGGCAGCCAGAATAATTGTGGCGTAGCCGAGCACTTCGAGCATCGGGGAAAAGCACTCAAACAGCCACATGTAGGGCAGAATCACCCAGCCGACCCGACCGTAGCGCTTGCGGAACAGCATGTCACGAGTGGACCAGAGCGTATCGAGCAGGCCTTTGTGCCAACGTGCCCTCTGGCGAGCCAATGACTTGTAATCGGACGGCGCTTCCGTCCAGCAAGTCGGGTCGGGAATGAAGTTGATGTGGTAGTCAATGTTGTGGTCATGCAGATAACGGTGGAGTCGAACAATCAGGTCGAAGTCTTCCCCGACCGCATCCGCGCGGAAGCCGCCAATCTTGAGCAGGAGATCGCGGCGGAAGATGCCGAAGGCGCCCGAAATAATGGGCAGCAGATTGAATGCCGCCCAGGCTTCCCGCCCTACCAGAAACGCACGCAAGTACTCGATGACTTGCAGCATTTCGATATGCGTCTTGGGCAGCCCGACTCGCTTCAGTTCCGCGCCCTGAACGATTGATCCATTCAAGATGCGAACGATTCCTCCGACCGCGACCACACGCTCCGGGTCGGAGATGATCCCGGCCATGATGCGGGCCAGCGAGTCTCTTTCGAGAATTGAGTCGGCATCCACCACGCACACATAGGGACTGCTGGCCGCGTTGATGCCGACGTTAATCGCGTCGGCCTTGCAGCCTGCCGATTGCTTGTCCAACACCAGCAACTGGCGATGATTCGCACTGCGGTAGATCCCGATCACCGGCGCCGTCTTGATTTCGGAAATGTAGAGAGTGGGCGACCGACGCAACCCGAAGTTTTCGCGAAGCTCGCGCATGGTTCCGTCCTGCGAGGCATCGTTCACGACAATTACTTCCAGTTGCGGATAATCCAGACGCAGCAGCGACTTCACGTTGTCGACGATGCACATTTCCTCGTTGCGCGCCGGCACCAGCAGGGTGATCGGCGGCGTAAACGGAGACGATTGAATGCCCTCGATACGGACACCCTCCAGCCGATGCCGGTGCATCTTGTTCTTGTAGATCGCCACCACCAGGAGAGCTAAGTTGATCAGGTTCGAGATCAAGTAGAAAACGAAAAAGGTGTCGTTCGAAATAGTCAGGAAGCGCAGCATCAGGATTTTCCCGCAGTTGCGGCTGTGACTTTGCCCGGCGCCGCAAAGTGCTCCCGAACGATAGCTGCGACATTCTCGACGTCACCCGCTCCATGCGCCCGATTGACAATGTTCCCCAATCGATCCAAGGCCGCGTCCAGAGAACCACAGCGCTCCAGTTCCGAAAGGAAGGCCTGCAAGGCGTAATTGTCCTGTGTAGCCACAACCTTTTCGAGAATGTCCTCTTTTCCCTGGTGCATGCGGGCCAGCGTCCACGCGGCCCTTTGCCGGACGTGGCGGTTCAGGTCACACAACGCGCGCAAGAGCACGTAAATCTTTCCAGGATGATCGAGCGAGCTCAGGGCAATCACCGCGCGCAGACGAACAAACCACTCCGCATCGAGCACCAAGGTCGACAGCACGGGAAAGGAAATGTCAGGCCGCACCTTGGCCAGTGCCCGGGCCGCCGACGCACGAACCTCGGGAAGAGCATCGGCGGCCAGTATGAGTAACTCGTCGCCCAGGCTCGGATCGGCGAGTTCCCCCAGAACTCGCGCAATCAGCTCGCGCGTCCGCCCGGTCGTGCGATTCAAGTGGGGCAGTAAAATTTCCGGCGCTTCGCGACAACAATTCATCAGTGCATTCTTTAAAGTATGTTCAGGAACCTCGAACTGGCCGGCCGCGAAAATATTCAGAAGAGGAGCCGCAGCCTGGGGAAGCGCAATTCGACCCAGCCCACGAACCGCGGCGATGCGCGTTTCTTCCGAAGGAGATTCCAGAGCCTCAACCAGTGCTGGCACGGCTTCCGGGGCGCGCGTGCGGCCCAAGGTCAGCAACGCCGATCGTCTCTCCCAACCTTGCGAAGTGCGTGCCTCGCGGATGCGCAGGTCGAGCAATCCACTGTTGCGCAGGCATGCCAGCAGCTTCGGCAGTTGGTCTTTTTCAGAGACCTCAATGTTATCGAGCAATATGTCTTCCACAATCTGGCAGTCCAGGCTGTTCAATCGCCAGGCTGAGCCGGGAATTCTTCCCGTCAGTATGTCGGGCCATTGTTCTCGAAGAGCCAGGGTGCGTTCGCTCAACCGGGTGAAATAACGTCCGCGATACCAGCGGCGGAATACGATGAAGCTCACCAGGAGCAGAATTCCGATAAGCGAAAACAAAATTGCCCTGGCCACCAGCCAGGCAAAGCCCAAGTCTCGAATCCAGCTAGAATCGGATCCCATAACTCAGTCCCAGGCTGGTCTGTTTCTGCCCGTATTCGCGATCTTGTCTGGCGACGAAGGCAGTAACATCCTGACTTTCGGCGAAGCGATAACGCAGGCCCCCGCCATAGGTGCGAGCCGACAAGCGCCCAATTTGATCCACCTGCGCGAAGTTCTCAGCCCCCACAGCAAAGAGAAGATTGCCGGTCAGACTTCGAAGTAATGGAACGCCCAGCCTGGCTGAGCCCGAGGGAACCCAATCCGATTCGCCGCCGGCAAAGCGCGTATGAGATCCAGTGACTGACAGCGTCCAAGTCCACTCGTTGGGCAGATATGCAATTTGCGTCGTGTTCAGAGTTACAACCTGAGCGCCCCGATACCAGAGAGAATGTTCCTGATAAGAGCTCTCCAATCCCTTTACCCATACACTGGAGAATCGGAAGCCGTGACCGTATTCGATCAGCACCTCTTCTTCGGGCACCACATCCTGCGGATTGGCCCCCGCGGCGAGAATACGTACCCAATTGTTCTGGTGAAAGCGGTGTGCCGCCTCCGCCCAGATCTTTACCGCGCTCTCGCCAAAAAGGTGGTACGGGCTGACGCCGACCGTCGTGGTCCAGGTTCGATTCAAGTGCGCGGTGAGCGTGAAGGTTTCGACTTGTGCGTCTTGGGTGTAGTTGAAGAAATCCGCTTCCTCGCCGATGCGAAGCTCGTATTTCCAGACTCCCGCCAAACCTGCCAATCCGCTTACCGCAGCGGGGTTCGAAGGATCAGAGGTTAGAACAGCTTGAAACTGAGCGCGCGCCTCCGAGGGTCGTTCAAGCAGCGCCAGCAATCTCGCACGCCGCACCAGAACTTCCGGATTCTGCGGCGCAGTGCCGCGAGCCTGCTCCAACACTGCCAGCGCTTCCAAATATTTCTGCTGCCAAAGCAGGACATCCGCCAGACCGGTGAGCACGTCCACGTCATTGGGAAACTTGCTGAGAACGTGTTGGTATTCGACTTGCGCTTCCTGCCAGTGGCCTGTCCACGCTAGCAAACGCCCTCGCCAAGCATGCGCTTCCATGTCGTCCGGCGCCTCGGACAGACGATGATTCACAACTGCCAGCGCGGCAGGAATTTGATGGCGCTCTACCGAGGACCGCATCTGCTGCTGCCAGTCGTCCTCGGCAAGCAGGTGCGTTGAAACCAGAAAGCAGACCGCCACGACCAACGCGGCAGGTTGCCACGAGTCGAGATACGATCTGCAAAACAGTTTCAAAGCGCTCCTCCACGCCGCCGCTCCGGCAACTGGCCTGTCCGCACCACTCCCTCGGCGGTCCCGGCACCACTCTGACCATCGGTAGGAATCGTGCACTGAAACAGGTGACTGTAGTAATCCGGCACCCAGTTCGAGTTCTGGGCGGCAAGGCCAGGATCGCTAGTTTCGCGAGTAGTCGATGCGGACAAATACGTGGGACTTCGCCGCGAGCTCAGGAAGAATTACTTGATGATCGGTCCAGCGGATCCCCGGTATACCTGATGCGCTTTGAATTGTGCGCGGCGAAGCCAGCGCAAGCCCCGCGATGGGAAGCTCCGAAGTGATTTCGATTCGCTCTCCGCCAGCAGCCGGACTTGGAACCCAACTCACTTGACTGCGGGCTTTCCAGAAGCGCGCGTACGCTCTCATATTCTCGACCAGAATGTCCTTGGGCAGCCGGGAGAGCAGTTCTCGTTCCGCTTCCAGCTTGTCCTGCGCGTTGTTGCTGTGAATCAGGATCACCGAGGGCGCTCCGTTTTCCGCGTTCGCTTCAATCACATCCAGCATTGCGGGAATACGATCTCTCAGTGGTGGAAGCTGTTCGTCTTCAAACGTGACCGGAAATTCAAATATCGGGGTCGACTCGGTCATGCCTAAATCAAAGTCCAAGCGATAAGGGAAATTGCTGAGCACGTCTCCAGCCGTAAAAGATGAATCGAACTCATATCCGCAACGCACCAGCGCCTCCGGAAGATAGGGCGGCACGCGCAAATGGCCAGCGCGAAAAAAGATGGTTTCCTGCGCCGGAATTTCACCGTCGAGCAGGCTCTTGCTTACGCACACCTCGCCCAGCGCAGTTGCGTCCTGGGCCGCATTGTCGCGCGTAGCGCGGGCGCGATAGCTCGCATATTGTTCCCCGCCGGTTCCAAGCGGCACTTTGTTGAATAGTTTCGAGTGGATCACGCTGTGGCTTCCGATGTCACTGTTCCCGGCGGCCAACTCTCGCAAAATATCCAGCGACGAGCCGAAGAAGAAAGCGTGGCTGTTGACATCATCCAGATATTTCGTCTGCACAAAAAATGTGCTGGAAGTTCCTGCGCTCTTTTCGAATGCGGCGAAGGCGAGCATCGGCTGGAACGAATACTCCCAATCAACGTCGTGCGAAAGCATCAACACCGACCTCTTCCCTTCCGGGATCGTGCCCAGGCGAATGCCAGTGTCGGAATAAGTTTCATACCAGGCGCGCAGCAGCAGCAGCCAGACATCGGTTCCGGGCTCGAAGCCATTGACATAGATCCTCTGAGCTTCGTAATCGCGATTCTGCTGATTTCGCAGTACGACGTCATTCAGCGCCACACCGATCAGGTAGGTGTGACCTCGTCCCACGTCGTGCCTGAGAACGGCGATGGAACCGTCTTCGAACCGTGCCAGGCTTCGTGTTCCAGCGGCTGGCTTGTAGCCGTTGCTCCAGATCACTTCCGGGATCGCGGAGGATCCCAACGGAACTTCTTTTTCGGCTGGCCGGTTCAGGTAGCGCAAGGTTGCATCTGTTGCTTCAGGATTCGTCGTATCGAAAACGATCCTGTGACGGGTGCGGAGAGGAACGACATCGTCAAAGCCGAACAGCGTCTTGAAACCACCCCACAAAACATTCTGAGCGAAAATAATGCCACCGCGGGCGACAAAATCGGATATGGCCTGGGCCTGACCCGCATCGTAGGTTCTTCCGTCGACCTCCGGGTACAAAACCAGTAGCTTGTGACCTAACGCGATGCGCAAATCGCGCGTCACAAGAAACGGAATCCCCATCGTTTGCAGACATCGTATCGCCGACTCCCCGTTTTCGTCGGACTTGGTCAATAGAATTGCAACCTGAGACGGCGCCTTCTCAGGAAACACTTGAACTACGTCGATTGAAATGAGCTGTGGCCGATTCGTGACGTGTAGCGAAGCCGGATGAAGGTTACCGCCTGAGACACCTTTGTGAAGAACACCCCAGTAAACGGCGTTAGCCACCAGACCGGTGATCCCGAGAATGACGAGGACACTCACGTGCGATGTTTTCACGAGTCTCCTCTGTCCGGAAATCGAATCCGGCTAGCCGCTATTTGATCGCGCGGAACTGATTGTCTGTCCGGTTGATTGGCCGGCTGGACTTCGCGGAGCCATCAACGATTCACTTGGGTCCAAAGAGTTATATCGGCAGAATTTTCAGGACGAGCATTAGAGCTCTCTAGGAAAAATGCGATGGCAAGACGGATTCAATACCCAAACAATCGCGGAAGGGCCGTAGTTAATGCCGGGATGTAGGTGATCAGGAGAACTCCCAACGCCAACACCGCGACTACGGGCAAGACCGAACGAAGGACTTCCGGCACCGATTTCTTGAATCGGTACGAGGACATCAAGAGATTCAATCCCACGGGTGGAGTCAGATAACCCAATTCCATATTCGCGAGGAAAATGATTCCGAGCCGAACCGGGTCAATTCCGTATGCCGCTCCCAACGGCACCAGTAAGGGAACTTCAATCACGATTGCCGGATAAATCTCCATCAAACAGCCAACCACCAGGAGAAAAATGTTCAACAGAAACAGGAACAACAGTGGAGAGTGGACGGTGCGGGTCGTCCAGGCCACCGCCTGGGCGGGAACCTCGGCGTCCACCAGATAATTGGTAAAGCCGAGTGACACTCCAAGAATGAGGAGCACGCCTCCGATCAGTAATCCGCACTCCGCCATGACTCGTGGCAGATCGCGGAAGATGTGCAAATCTCGATGGATCACCGCCTCCACGACAAAGGCATAGAACGCAGTGACGGCAGCCGCCTCGACGGGAGTGGCGAGGCCGCTGAATAGCGCTACCGAGGCCACAACCGGCATCGCAAGCTCCCACTTGGCGTCCGACAACGCGATCCGAGCTTCTCGCCACTCGAACTTCTGCACCACACCGGCACTGGCCGATCCTCGCCGGATGCCCCAAATGGCGGTGGCCGCCATCATCACCATCGCCGGAACGATTCCGCCAAGAAACATCTGCCCGATGGGAACCTTGGCCACGATGGCGTAAACAATGAGCGGCAAGCATGGTGGCAGCAGCAAGCCGAGCGAACCCGAGCCGGTGAGCAGGCCCAGAGCGTCTTTCTCAGAATAGGCGGCTCCCGTCAGCACCGGCATGAGCAGGCCGCCGAGCGCAAGAATCGTTACCCCGGATGCCCCGGTAAACGAGGTGAATAAAGCGCAAACCAATACGGTCACGATCGCAGGACCACCCCGAAATTGTCCGAACAGCGCGTAGAAGACCCGCACCAGCCGTTTCGGCGCGCCGCCTTCCGCCAGAAAATAGCCAGCCAGCGTGAATAGAGGCAGCGTGGGAAGGGACGGATTCGTCACCAGTTCGTAGTGGGCGATGGGAATGGCTGCAATCGGCTGGTCCACAACCCAGAACAAGATCAACGCCGCTCCGCCCAGTGTCGCGAAAGCCGGCATACCGAGCACCGAAGCGAGAAAGAGAATCGCCATCGCAATCGGCCCGGAGTGGTGGAAACCTCCCGGCCAAATCAGCACAACTCCAGCCAGCCCAGCCGCAAAAAGGCCCGCCAATACTCGAGGGGCCAGTTTTTCTGAGCCGCGAAGAAGAATTCGGATCGCGATTACCCCGAATCCCAGCGGAAGAACACTTTCGACCACCCATATCGGGATGCCGTACGCCAGGATCGTTCCTGCCTCTCGCTCCGACTGGACAAACTGGAAGGAAGCCAAACTCAAGAATGCTGAAACCGTCGCCGACACCCCGGTTGTAAAGATGCGCGAGACAGTCTTCCAACGTCCGCGAAGGGCGGTTTCTCCCAGGGTTGAGAGCGAGAGCAGCCTGCCCTCACGGGCTGCGATTGCTCCCCCCAGCATCCCGACCACCAGTACCATGTGCTGCACGATCGTGGTCGATGCGGGAATTCCCACGTGGAAAACGCGGCGGAGAACACTCTCCGCCAGAGGCACCAAAATCATTACGAGAAGGGCAACGGAGACCACGGCATTTTCCGCGGTCGTACGCCAGGTTGTGGCGGAAGCAGGACCTAGGCTGGCCGGCGGTTTCGCGACTGTCGGCGAAGGCGGCAAGTCGCTGGTCACTTTCGAGATGCTCCCTGCTGCCCGCGATAGTCGCGCAGAAGTTGCATAACGTTGTCAAACATGTCGGCGGGCACGATACCGCCGCGAATTTTTGGGTAAAACCCTTCCGAAAATCGCTGCCACTCCTGTTCCGCTTCGGGGCTGACGGCATGAACCTGCAGTCCCCGTTTTTGCATCGATTCGATGGACTCCTGCGCTTCCTTTCGGCCAAGCGCCTGGAACTCTTGACTGCATTCCGCGGCCGACTTCAACATCGCATCGCGTTCGGCGGGTTGTAGGGCATCCCAGCTTTTCTTTGTGATGATTAACCCGCCCACCAGCGGTAGCCAATTCAGCGCCAGCATGTGGTGTGCGGAAACATAGAACTGATTTGACAGCGCGTGCAGAGGAATCGTCGGCACAGCGTCGACCATTCCTGTCTGCAAGCCGGTCAGCGCATCCGTCCATTCCAACAATACCGGATTAAAACCAGCCGACTTGTAAAGTTCGGACTCCGCGACATCGCCGGCGGTGACAAAGATCTTCATCTTCTTGAAATCCTGCGGCATCATCGCCGGCTCTTTGGTAAACATTTGGACCCAGCCGGCATCGGCCCAGAACAGCACCACGAATCCCTTCTCTGCCAGGCGGCGGTTCAGGTCCGACGCCAACTTGTCCCGCACGTAAGCCGCTTCCTCCAGCGATCGGAACACCAAGGGCATCTTCTGCAGAGCGCCCACCGCAGGATCGATCGCCGAGATTCCGCCCACAGTGAGCAGCGCGGCTTGCAGCTGCCCCACTCGCATGCGTCGGACGATCTCATCTTCACTCCCCATGGTGCCGTCCGCGTAGATGGTGAGCGAAATCGCACCGTTGGAACCCTGCTTCCACTTGGCACCCATGGCCTGCAAGCTGTGGTGATACGAAGTTCCCGTAGGAACCAGAGTCGCAAGGCGAATCCGTGTCTGTGCCAGTGCGTTCGAAAATCCCGCTGCCAGCAGGGCAAGCGCAGCGATGATTTTCCCGGTCTTCTTGCTCATTTCAATGCTCATGGTCCGACTCAGCCTCTATTTCACGAACAAATCGTCTTCGCGGGAAAGTAGCCAGCGGGCGCGACGCTGCATCACCGTGTTCATCAGTCGCCACTCGGGCCGCGCATCCGGGTTTATCGCAAGGGCTTTGTTCAGCAACAACTCGAACTCTGCCCGGTCTTGTTTGCTCACTGAAACGCTTGTCGCCATCGACACGTAGGGTGCGGCACTCTGTCCTGAGGTCAGTTCAACCGCGCGTTCAAAGTGCTTCCGGGACCTGGGAGCGAAATCTCCGCTGGCCGTTCTGCGGACTGCCTCATAAGAAATCAGGAAACCGTGAATGGCTCCGGAATCGTAATCAGGATCGAGTTCGAGCGCGCGGTCAATCAGCGCCTCCACGATGGGCTGGTCGGCGATCATTTCCGGGTCGGTTTTTGAAACGGAGATGGCCGCACCCCAGGAAGCAGCAGTCCAGTACAACAGAGGTACATCCTTTGGTCCGGTTTTCCGGACCGCCGATTTGGCATCCTGGCGCAAATCACGTTCAAAATCCCGATGCGTGATTTCCAGATCGCGCAGCGCATAATTGCGCGCCCGCAAATAGAGATGCCGGGCACGCAGCCGCAAGTAGTCGGCCTTTGCCAGATCTTGATCCTCGATCTCCTCGGCAGGTTGTTGAACATAGACAAAAGCATACTGCGTAAATCCGCTGGAGGCTGCCATGAGGAGTCCGCGATGCCGTGGGCTTTCTGCCAACAGGCTTTCCATCAGCTTGAGACTGAAAGGCACCGCCTCGCCCACCAGGTCCGGATCATCGTCCGAAGCGAAAGTCGTGCCTCCACTGGCTAGCGAATCTCCTAACTTGTTGACCGCTATTTTCTTGATCGAGCACCCACTCGCCGCGGCTGCCAACACCAGCAACAACACGACCAGGTACACCCTGAACTCGCTGTCGCTCTTCGAACCTAGGGGACTTGTCGTCGAATTCAATTGATCGCTCCCGCGGTTTCCGGTTGAACCGGGTCGTTCTCCTCAAGCAGCGGCAACCCGCTGCAATGAAATCTACTGAGATCACCCTTCCACTGCAACGTTACTTGTGCATCCTGGTACCCCGCAAGTGACAAGGAGCGTATTCCGTGCCGTACAAGCCGTTGTCCCACTTTGTCGCCTCGTTGGTCGATTCGTTTGGACAATGATTCACAGAGCCTGAGGGAAAAGTAAAGCACTAAGGAGTGCGAAGCGCGGCACGAGTGCTAGCCTCCTGAAATCCGATGCTGCTTCAAAATCGGGAGAAACGTGGATCGCTCCGCAAAGTTATTCCCATCGCCGAGTCGCGGAGATCCGGCCCGAGCGACGCCGCGACAACGACGACCCTGAACTCCCACTCGGCCCAATAGAAGTTTTCCGATAACTGTCGGATTATCTGGATAGCGTTCTGCAAAAGCAATGCCCTGACGCTCTTTTGGTCTTGCCAAAAAGTACCCAGCTAAACGTCTGAAACTAAAAAGGCTTCTGCTTCTTGATACTCCGAACCCAGGGGTGCCTGTTCTTCCATTCCTGCTGCGATGGGTGCTAAACTCAGCGACGGCTTTCGGCGGCGGCGAAGAAACGCCACTCGCGGTGCAAAATGGGGACTTGTTCGCTGCTGCCCACCGACTGGCCAACATCAATTTCGGCTGTATCGCCTCGCTTCGACCAGCGAGTTAGTAGCCAACCAAAAATATGCGTGCGAAGTTCACAGCCTCTCCTTCCCAAATTCGATTTGGGGTTTTTGAAGTTAACTTGGGCACGGGAGAACTGCGGAAAAAAGGCCACAAGCTCCGCTTACAGGACCAGCCATTTCAGTTGTTAATCCTTTTGCTGGAAAAGCCGAACCAGGTGGTCAGCCGGGAGGAAATCCAGCGGAAGATTTGGGACGCCGATACTTTCGTTGACTTCAATCATGGTGTAAATCGCGCGATCAACAAATTGCGTGAGGCACTGGGGGATTCGGCTGATAATCCGCGATTCATTGAGACCCTCTCCAAGCGTGGTTACCGTTTCATTGCGCCGGTGCAGCGTGACCTGCAGCCGGCGGAACGGGCCAAGAAGATGCTCATCGTTCTGCCGTTCTCGAATCTGAGTCTCGAACCGAATCAGGAGTATTTTGCTGACGGCTTAACGGAAGAGATGATCGCGCACTTGAGCCGGCTGGATCCTGAGCGCCTGGGTGTGATCGCCAGGACTTCGGCCATGCAGTTCAAGAACACATCGAAAAACATCAAAGCCATCGGGGAGGAGCTCGGGGTGCAGTTTGCTCTCGAAGGCAGCATCCGGCGCGCCGGCGATCGAGTGAGGATCACGGCCCAGTTAATTCAGGTCAGCGACCAGACTCACCTTTGGGCAGAGAGCTACGACCACGAACTGAAAGACGTGCTCTCAATTCAAAGAGACGTGGCCGCACGCATTGCCCATTCACTGGCGTTGGAACTTGTTCCCGAACGGCGGCCGCTCGTCCCAGATTCGATCAGCAGCAATACGGAGGCATACGAACTTTACCTTCGCGGTCGCTATTACCTGAATCAACGAGTCGAACACTCGTGTGTGCAAGCGGTCGATCATTTCAATGAGGCACTGCAGAAGTGTCCGGCCTATGCCCCGGCCTATGCCGGCCTCGCCGATGCCTACACGGTGATCGGCTTCTATGGAGCAATTCCGCCCAGCACCGCCTTCGAAAGGGCCAAGACGGCGGCCACGACCGCCGTGCAATTGGATGGCAAGCTGTCCGAGGCACACACGATTCTTGGCTATGCAACGCTGCAGTACGATTGGGACTGGCCAGCGGCCGAGGTGGAGCACAAGCGCGCCATCGAACTCAATCCCGGTGGTTATGAGTATGACTGGTACGGATTCAATCTCGTCCAGGTGGGCCAGTTCCCAGAAGCTCTGGCCGCTCTAGAATGCGCCCGGCGGGTTGACCCTCTCTCTTTGATCATCGCGTGCCATATCGGTTGGACTTTCTACTTTGCCCGCGAATATGAGAAGTCGGTCCGCCATCTGGAGAAAACCGTTGCGTTCGATCCAACATTCCCTCTGGCACGTTATCACTTGGGAAAAACCTATGTGCAAATGCGAGATTTCACTCGGGGCATCGAAGAGTTGCAAAGCACCGTCGAAGGGTCCGGCCAACATCCCGGAGCGCTAGCGGCACTGGCCTATGCTCTCGGCGCCGCCGGTCGGCAGTCGGAAGGGCGAGCAGTTCTCGCCAAGGTTCTTGAGTTGCAACAGCATCGTCACGTATTAGCTTACTTCGTTGCCTTTGCGTTGAACTCCCTATCCTCAAAAGAGGAGACGCTCGAATGGTTGGAGAAAGCTTGCATGGAGCGTTCCGGCTGGATATTGCATCTCCCCTTCGAGCCTGCCTTTGATAACTTACGGTCCGATCCGCACTTTGCTGATCTGATGAAGCGAATTAATCCACGCCAGCCGAACTTCAGTGGATCGCTCGCCACGAGTAGACCATAGCCCCGCGATCACTCGACTACCGAACCTACCTCTCGATCGTCGCGCCTCCCCATAGAAAACTTCCGCTCAACTCGCGAGCCTTTCCGGTAGAGCTCTCCCGGCGCATTTGTCACGCTATTTGTCACAGCGTAGAGTGTAATCGCCGTTTATCCCGGCTGCGAAAGGGAAACTTTGTCCGTGCGAACCGGTTACACGCGGAACGGAAAAACGCGGATCCTGGTAGTGAATTGTTACTTTGACGATCTGCGCGAAAATGTTCCGCGAACGAGAAAGATGCCCATGGCTATCGGGCCCGCGTACTTGGCCGGAGCCTTCAATCGCAATTTCTGCGACGTCCGCCTTTACAACGAAGTGGCCAGCGGTTCGTTGGAAGATCCGAACCTCCTGTCATGGCCAGACATGCTCGTCCTCACCGGTCTTACGACCGGATTTGACCGCATGCTGCACATTACGGCTTCGGCCCGAACTTTGAATGCGCGCGTGATTGTCGTAGCGGGCGGTCCTGCCATACGTTCGTTCCCGCGTTATGCCAGCAATTTCTTCGACTATTGCTGTCAGGGGGATATCGAGGAGCTCTGTTCGGTAGCGCGCGACGTTTTTGGGGATGACGCAGTTGCTGGAGAAATGCTCCCGCGCTTCGATCTCGCCTACTGGATCGGCGAAGTAGGCCACATTGAATCCAGCCGAAACTGTAATTTCAGGTGCTCGTTTTGCAGCTTGAGCGCCGAACTCAGGGATTATCGGAAGTACGATCTTGAATACACTCGAAAACAAATCCTGACCGTCGATCGCGATTACTTTTTGTTCATCGATAACAATTTCTACGGCAGCGACAAGAAATACTTTCAAGAGCGCGTTCACCTGCTCGCCCAGATGTACCAGGAGAAACAATTCGCCGGATGGGGCGCTTTGGTCACGAATGATTTCTTTTATGACGACGCCAACCTTAAGACTGCCCGCGAGTCCGGCTGCGTCACCCTGTTCAGCGGCGTTGAATCCTTCGACAGTGCATGGCTGCAGTCCATGAACAAAGCGCAGAACAACCGCCTTCCCCAGGTCGAGATGATCTCTAAGTGTCTCGATGCGGGAATCGTCTTTCTATACGGCATTCTGCTGGATGTCACATCCCGGACCGTGGATGATCTCGAACGTGAATTGGCATTTATCATGCGGACGCCTGAAATCACTCTGCCCGCCTTCCTGTCTTTGCCGATCCCTTTCCCCGGAACTCCCTTCTTTGAGGAATGTCTGGCGAAGCGTCTGCTTCTGCCGAACACGAGGGTGCGCGATCTCAATGGCACGGTGCTGTCGCTGAAACCACTCGAGAGCATGGCGCGGGTGCAGCGCTTTGTCGCGGCCACGCAAACCATGAATGGTTACCGCCAGCAAATCCTGCGTCACACTTTCAATTTCTATCGGCGCTACAGAAAGACATTAACTCGTCCGCAAATGCGACTTTGCTTGATGAATTCTGGCCTCCTCTTTGCCCACGAATTCCTTACTGCTCCTGGCTGGATCGGACGTGCCCACAAAAGAACCTATGTCAGCAGCTCGGAACGGCTCGACCATGTTTACCAGCCCGCGT
>Ga0210391_10000646_pt1 | contig 34848 bp, 28 predicted proteins | sample IncBWC12OmetaG_FD_160573 | JGI IMG/M metagenome (GOLD analysis project Ga0210391, IMG submission 160573) | Forest soil microbial communities from Barre Woods Harvard Forest LTER site, Petersham, Massachusetts, United States - Inc-BW-C-12-O ... | reverse complement strand
CGTGGAAAAGTTTTCCACTCGGTGTCCTCTCAGGACACCATGAAAGGGAGGTGTTCAAGGGTCGCCAGAGACGGTTGCGGTGACCAGGGGAGGTTTTCGCGCAGACTGCGCGGAGATGCTCATTCCCACCATGTCAGGCAAAGAATCCGCGGGCGCAGCGCGGGTCAAGGCTACGAGAATCACGCTCAGAGGGCAGGTCGCCTTGAGGCGCGTTGGGCACGCGGGCATACTCACTTCATGGTGGGAATGAGAACCTGAGAGGACCGCTTCTTTACGGCGATCCTCTCTTGTACGCGGTTGAGCCGCGTCGATGCTTGATGGAAATACTCTGCATCCAGCTCTATGCCGACGTACCTACGGCCTGTCAGCAACGCTGCCGCGCACGAGCTGCCGCTGCCTGCGAAGGGATCGAGTACCAGCTCACCTGGCAACGTGAAGCTGCGAACCAGGGGAGCCAACGCCACGACCGGCTTCTGCGTGGGATGCAGCTTGTTGCCGCTGTACGGCATATCCATCACGTCCGCCAGCGGCTGCTTCGGCAGTGGTGGTCTACCCTTCGCCAGCAGATACGCCTGCTCGTGCTGATAGTTGAAGAATCTGCTCTTCGAACTGTACGTCTTGCGGAACACCAAGTGCCCGACAGGTTGAAAACCTGCGGTCTTCCATGCCTCGAAGAAGGCATCGATCTTCGTCCAGCCGTAGAACATGACCGCTACGCGGTTCGGCTTCAGGACTCGGTATGCTTCCCGCATTGCCGGCTTGAGCCAGTCGGCCTTCGCGTCGTTCGGTATGGTGCGGCCATTGCGGTCGCGGTAGTGCACCAGATATGGCGGATCGGTGAGGATGAAATCGACGCTGTTCGCGGGCAGCTCGCGCATAACTTCGATGCAGTCGCCCTGCATGATGCTATTGATGTGATTCTGAACTGCAGCTTGTGCTTGCATGATTTTGATCTCCTTTGTCGTCCCGGAGTGATCTCTAAGGACACGCTCCCGCAAGGGCGTGAGAGATGGCCGCTCCAAGCGCCAAGCGGCGCATTTTTCGGAAGGTTCGGAAAATCTTTTTCTGTTCTTTGCACAAAAGATTTTTTGAAGGCCGAAACCCGTAGGGCGCGAAGCGAAGCAGAGACGCGCCGTGCCGTCGGGCGCTGCCTGTCTTTCTCTCGCGGTGGCTGAGAGAACACGCAGGACATACGGGGATCTATCGAGTCACCGGCTGGACGGTGTCCATTTGGGACACCGCGTGGAATTTCTTTCCACCCTAACGAGTTGCAGTACGCTCTAGGCTTTCTAAGAAGGAGCGATCACATTTAGGTGACCGTACATTTGCGACGGCATGTTTAGGCTGCAAAAGAGCTCATACAGTTCGGCATCGGAACATTCTCCGCAAGATCCGGCGCTAGAGAAGCACTACTCTGTGATAGACGTAGCCACACTTTGGGGTCTGAGCGAGAACACAATTCGCAGGGTTACGACACAAAGAACGATACAAACCAGCGGACATCTTTGACGGCGTATTTCGATCGCTCGTCGATGCGCAAAAGGGCAATCGATTCAGCAACGTCGAAGCTTTCTCGCCAAAGACCTGGTCCATGTCGGGCGTGGAAAGTGTTTCCGCAACGCGGAAAAACTTTCCACTGCAAGCCCTGGCTCATTTGTTTTGCCCTACGCAACGTGCCAGGAACTCGGTGAGGTCGTACTTTCGTGGGTGATAACTTCCCGGGAACGATGCGCAGGTTCGATTGTTATGCCGCAAGGCGTGACCTCGGGTCATTGATGCTGATGAATCGATCAGCCCGAAGAGGCATCCATCGAACGACATTTTCTGCTTACGTTGAGAGTAGTCGGCATGAGTTCAGCATAGGAAATCGGCATGTGAGGTGCCTTGTGCAGCACGTAAATTCCGGACCATCGGTATCATTCGAGCCTTTCGTGACTGCGGCTGAAGCTGGCGATTTTCTGAAATGTTCTCCGATCACGATCAAACGCCTCGCGCGTGAAGGCAAAATTCCTGCCCATGCCATTCAAAACGGCGTTCGTAAACGCTGGCGATTCCTGATTTCAGAACTGGCGACTTCGATGAAGAAAGAGCTATCTTCGGACAGGTCATCTACGCCGCTTTCCCATGGAAAGGAAGGGTAAAAGCGGTATGAAGAAACAACGGCAAACCTATCAACAGGGCTGCATCCAGCGAAAGAAGCGGAAGCGCGGCCCAGATGTATGGATTCTGCGGTATCGGCAAAATGACATGTTGAAAGCCCACACTATCGGCACTGTCTTGCAGTTCAAGACCAAGGCTGAAGCTCAGCGTTCGCTTGGCGCGGTGAGGGCAGATATCAACAACAATGTCGAAGTGGCGACGTTCGGCCAACTGTGCGACCCTTACCTGAAGCAAGGCATTCCGGAACGGCATGCAACGGCTTCCGCGTTGCGCTCGATGATCCGCCACCGAATCAGGCCACATTGGCACCGAGAACGTGTCTCCGATATGGCTCGCAATCCGATGGCGGTAGAGCAGTGGATCAAGGCTCTTGCGACGGCTCCAAGGAAGAAGGAAGACAAGTCACGTCCGTTGTCTCCGAAGTCCAAGGCTCACACGAAGGCAGTGTTCCATCGTCTGTTCGAGTGCGCGATGCGCTGGCGCTATCTGGAGATCCAGCGCAACCCGATGTCTCTGATCGAACTGCACGGATCATCGAAGAGGGCGCGCAAGATTGTCTTGGTCACTACGGAGCAATATCAGAAATTATTGCCCCGGCTTCCACAACATTGTCGGGTCATGGTGACTCTGGCCATGTGCCTTGGACTTCGCGTCAGCGAAATTCTGGGCTTGCGGTGGGAGGACGTGAATCTGGAGGCAGGTTCGCTTCAGGTTCGGCGTTCGGTGGTTAACGGTCACGTGGAGGACACGAAGACGGAGGCCAGCGAGGATGAATTGCCACTACACCCTGAACTGGTTAACGTGCTTCGCGAGTGGAGAGATGCTGAGATGCCGGTGAACGGCTGGCTATTCGGCAACATCGATACCGGCAAGTCCTACCATGCGGATACGATGCGGCAGCGTCACTTGAACCGGGTCGCTGCGGAGATCGGTCTTCCTAGGCTGGGTTGGCACGCCTTTCGGCACACTTACCGAGCAAGACTGGCAGAGCTCGGGCTTCCTTTGGAGGTCCAGCAGAAGCTGATGCGCCATGCGTCCATCGATATGACCACTAAGTACGGTCGGAGCTCGATGCTTAATGTCACACGTCCGGCCAACGCTCGGATTGTGGAAATGGTAATGCGAAACGATGACGGAAAAAGCGAAAAGGGAACTGGGTGTGCACCCTGTTCCCTTATTGTTCCCTCGCCGTTTCCGGCTAATCTCGTAAGTTGTTGACTCTTTGGTTGCGGGGGGTGCCACCGAATAGTATCAGTAAAGCATTGATAATAAACGTTAGCTTGAAGTGGATTTACTAGAGTTGCCCCTATAGTTGCCCCCGTTCACACGAGTAGGCTTCCATTGGTGTCAGTTGCCGGGCCGGGGCCGTCGATCGGCTGAGGCAGGAGTGGAAATTCTCTTTTAATGTGCGGACGTAAGACAGGGCGCCTTTTGCAGCAGTTGGACTCGAACCCCACGGCCATGCGTTCTATTGTGCCGCTGGCGCACTCACAGCATTCAGGCGGTGCAACTGAAGTCGTGAACTGGTACGAATTGCATCCGCCGCGAACGAAAATCTGGATTTCTTGGGATCAGGTTCTTACCACGTTACCAGCAGCAAACAAACGTGAGGCGGCCTCACCCGCATGCAGAATCAATGTTTGTAAGCTCTGGGCCGCCGGCATCTGCCTGCGGCCACTAAATCGCTACGTTCTGGCAACGATCGACGCAAGTGCATTTTCCATCAATAGATCTCGCAAGTCTTCCTTACGCGACTTGGGGAATTTGTTCTCCAGCGTTGATCAGGCTCTCTGAATCTCTTGGTGGTCTCAGTGACATCGCCTCACCAGTAGGCAAAACGGATGACTTCTTCTCTCGTTTCGGGGACTCGAACGTTAAAAGCGTCGACTTCACATTCACGTGGCGACTCACCAGGCCAATGCGAAAAAGGGTGGCGAAACATCTCTAGGCCTTCGTAAGGTTGATATCTACGTCGGGGGGGGCCGACGATGCGGGCAGGCCCATCGCGTATTGACAGGTGCCACAGAAATTCTGAGCGAGGTATTTTATGAATGCTAGTGAAGGGCTACTCTACCCTGCGAGAGTTACCACAGATTCGACGGTAACGCACGATAGCACATTGCCAGGATAACTCTTGCACATATGAAAGTAAATAGTTACTAAAGCCCGTTACCAAAGTGTAGTCATCTGTGTAAGAACGGTAATACGCTCAGAGTTATCGAGTCAATTGCCACCTCCGGTTCAGGTAAAATACCGAAACCGGACAAGAAGCATGCACAAAACACATTATGAAGAAGAGTTTTGCTTTTACCTGCCTATTCCTAGCCGCACTTAGCTCCAAAACATCTATCGCTCAGGTTACAGCCGACACAGCTCAAGGACAAAGCCCATATGGTGTCTATAGAGTGGGCGACATTGACAGCGTGAATGTGGTCAACGGCAATCTGTCCCTCCGTATCCCGCTCCTGAGTTATCCGCAGCGCGGTAAAGATCTCCGGATGGATTTCTATATCTATTCCAATGACAAAAAGTGGATCATCGGAAACTTTAAAGAGGTGCTTGCGGCAAACGGCACGATTTCCTGGTCCGGGCAATGGAGTGGACCTGTAGTTGCCTACGAATCAACCCCCCCTATGGTTGGTGCATATATAGCCCGGGATCAGGATGTTGTATTTGGGCAGGATGTCCAAACACAGTCATATACCGAAGGCGAACCTCCAAACGAATATGCGATGACTACGAATTTTTACGGGCAGTATGTCTTGGAAGCGAGCGGTGCAAAACACTATGTCGGCGATTCTGAGACTCAGACATGCGCAGGCAGCGATTGTCCCACAACATGGAGCGGCTATGGGGCCACCTATCCGGCGACCGATGGAACAAACTGGACTGGCGGCAACCTTTATAACACCGTCAGCAGTAGCGAAACCACGGAAACAGATCCGAATGGAAATCAGATTATCACTTCCAGCAGCGGATGGACGGACAGTATCGGTCGCGCCTTACCGGGATCGCAATCGGGCCCTGGCGCCGAATATCAGACCACTGCGCCCGGAATAACAGTTCCCGGCGTTCCTTTGGCTCAGGGAAATATTGGAAATTGCCCTGCTGGAACGACGGCGGCGCGACAGTGGGTCGTGCCTGCGCACAATTCGAGCACAGAAACATACTATCTCTGCTATACCAACTTCTCCTATCAAACCGCGTTTGATCTCGGCACTGTCCTGAGTTCAACGAGCTACGGCGTTTCGGAAACAAGCTCTACAAGTCAAGGTTACTCGCCTGCCCTGCTCCTAAGCGCGGTTGTCCTGCCAAACCTCACTTCGTACACATTTTCTTACGACCAGTATTTGTCACTGAATTATGTCTCACTCCCCACCGGGGGATCGATCAGCTATACCTGGCAAAATATCCCTTTTGGTGCATACCTGGGAACGACTACCCCGATCTCCCGGGCTGTGGCGACAAGAACGTTGAATCCGGGCAACGGTCAACCATCCGAAACCTGGACTTATCACTGGTACCTGCAAATAGGAACCAGCACGGACGGCGGCCTCCCGGCGGTGACATACCCGGTATGGGCCATCATCACGGACCCTGCAGGCAACGATGAAGAGCACCAACTGGGCGGAACAGATGACTCGGGAACGAATTATCTGGAGCTCGTCGAGACAAAGGTGCAGAGCTATGCGGGATGCGGGCCTCATGATACCGCGCCGCAGGTGACGGGCTATACCGGCGCGTCCGGTGTGATGTGCTTATCCAGCGGAGGAAGCCTGCAGAAGACAGTGAGTTACATCCTTTCCCAATACGGTAGCGGAGGAGCGAACGTGAATACGCCTCCATTCTTGAGTAACCCATTGTTGAAGCCAACAACGACTACAGTCACTTTGCCAACATCAGGTGGCAGCAATCTGGTCAGCAGAACGGTCATTACGCCCACTCCGAAGTATGGATCATGCCAGCTTTACGAGGGTTTGAATTTGCAACCACAACCGGGTGTATCCAACCCGGCACCGACGTATCAGACGATCAGTCCGTGTTACTCAACAAATCAAACGCAAATGACGACTTACTACGACTTTGGAGTAAGCGCTCCCGGCTCCCTGCTCAGGACGGACACAACACAGTATCTCTGGCAGGACTCTTCCCTGGGCCCCAGCTATTTAGCTGCGAACCTGATCAATCTCGTCGAGACGCAGTCCACAGGCTTTGCCACGACGACGTATGGATACGATCAGAGTGGAAGTCCGCAAGGCGCCCGGGGCAATCTCACATCGGTTACGCGTACGAACAGCTCCGGCGCGTCACCAACAACACAGACCGTCTACAACTCTCAGGGTTTGCCGACTTTGTTGACCGATGCGAATGGAAACAAGACTTCAATCGCCGCATATCAGTGTTCGGGCGCATTTCCTCAGCAGGTCATCAAACCATACCAGAGTTCAACCACTTTGTCCGAGACCACCTCTTATGTCTACGACTGCAATACGGGTCTTATAGCGTCGATGACCGATCCAAACAATAAGATGACTTCCTACTCTTATAACGACCCTCTCAACCGGCTCAAGCAAATCCAGTATCCGGACGGCGGCAATGTTCAGTATAACTACGGCGACACTGCGTCTCCTGTGAACGTGATTGTGTTGCAAGCACTTTCGTCATCGACAAGTAAGCAGACCGAATATGATGTGGACGGTTTGGGCCGGTTGATCCATTCGAAGTTAACCGATGGATCAAACATCTATGAGACCGACACGAATTACGACAGCATGGGCAGAGTCGCGTCGGTTTCAAACCCGTATCTCAACGCGTCCGACCCGACGTATGGCTGGACGACATATGCATACGACGCATTGAGCCGCAAAGTTCTTCAAACTCAGCCGGACAATACGGCCACGAATCCGAGTGTTCTGCAATGGTGTTACAACGGCGCCACTTCACAGGGACAAACGAACTGTGAGGCCAACCAGAGCAGCAAATCCACGTACCCGTGGGTGGATTACTCCGATGAGACAGGCCGCCATTGGCAACAGGTAAGCGACGGCCTGGGCCGGATGATCGCGGCCATGGAGCCTAATTCCAGCAATACGCCAAACCTCGAAACCGACTATGGGTATGATACGTTGGGCAACCTGCTGAGGGTGGATCAGTGGGGCGGCTCCAATGGCAGCGGCGGTGACCGTGTACGCATCTTCACTTACGACAGCCTTTCGCGGCTTCTGAGTGCGACGAACCCGGAAAATGGAGCGACCGGCTACAGCTACGACGCGAATAGCAACGTGGTTTCGAAGACCGATGCACGCGGGGTCGCGATTAACTACACTTACGACGCGCTGAACCGTCTGACAACGAAAAGTTACGCCAACGACCCGAGTGGCACACCGTCAGTCTGCTTCCAATACGATCAAACCACGAACAACGGCGTTGGCAGACTCTTCCATCAGTGGACACAGAAGGGGACGTGCCCATCTTCGGGAAGTGTTCCTACGAGCGGGGTTCTGACCCAGCGATCGATTCTTGCCTATGATCCGATAGGTCGTGTCTGGAGCGAGCAGCAGTGCGTACTTTCGAATTGTACCAGCGGAACCACTCCCTATTCACTCGCGTACACCTACGACCTGGCGGGAGATATCACCTCTTACCCCAATGGGATCAGCTCAATTCAATTCACGAATGCATATGACAGCGCGGCCCGATTGCTGACGGTTACCAGCAGTTGGGACGACGAAACCCATCCGCCCACGCTCTTTTCGACGCCTTCTTACAACCCGGCCGGCGGCTTGACGGGCGCAACCTACGGTGCCGGTCTGACATTAAGCCGGACCTATGATAAACGCTTCCGGGTCACGGGCGAAACCGATACGGGCGTCGTCGCATCTCCGACCAGTGGCTCTGCGACAGTGACAGTCACTGGATCGGAGCAAAGCCAATGAGATTGAACCTTGCAAGACTCGTTGCTTCGAGTACCGAAAACCTGGCATTTCCCAATCCAATCCGCGGTGCTCGAACGCCAGAGACCGCTAAAGGCGCATGCTTGGATCGCCGCATTTCCGTTGGTTCTTGTCTTCTTATTGCCCTTCCCCGTGAGTGCGCAGACGATCACGAGCGTTTCTCCGGCGTCTGGCGTGGTCGGCACGAACGTAACCATTACCGGGACCGGATTCGGAGCAACGCAAGGATCCAGTACCCTGAATTTCAACGGAGTTGCAGCGACGCCAACCAGCTGGAGCGGCACGAGCATCGTAGCGCCCATACCCGCGACAGCGACAACGGGCAATGTAATCGTCACCATCGCCGGGATCAGCAGTAACGGGGTGAGTTTTTCCGTCCTGACAACGCTGACGATCACGTGGCCGACGCCATCGGCGATCAACTATGGAACAGCATTGAGCGCGACGCAGTTGGATGCCACCGCGACCATACCGGGCACGTTCGCGTACACCCCCGCAGCTGGAGCGATACCAGCAGCGGGTACCGCCACGCTTTCGGCGATCTTCACGCCACAGGATACGACCGACTACAGCCCCGTAGCCGCAACTGTTTCGCTGGTAGTCAACGGAACGGCTCCTCTGATCAACACCGTGGCCGGGAACGGCACGGCTGGTTTTGCGGGCGATGGAGGCGCGGCCACCAGTGCGGAATTATATGGTCCCAATGGCGTGGCATTCGACACCGCCGGCAACATGTACATCGGCGATTCGTATAACAACCGCATCCGCAAGGTGACCCCGGCGGGCCTTATCAGCACGGTGGCTGGAAACGGCACCTACGGCTACACCGGAGATGGACAGGCAGCCACCAGCGCAGCGGTGGCTCCCCGGGGAATCGCTGTGGACGGATCCGGGAACATCTATTTCGCCGATCTTAATCACAATGTCATCCGCGAGGTGACGGCCTCGACCGGCATCATCAGCACGGTAGCCGGGAATGGCACGGCCGGTTTTGCGGGGGATGGAGGCGCGGCCACCAGTGCGGAGCTGGCCAATCCTTTTGCGGTTGCCATCAATGGGGGCAACCTCTACATTGCCGATAGCACGAACAACCGCATTCGCGAGGTGAGCGCTTCGGGCACGATCAGCACCGTGGCCGGAAATGGCACGGGTGGTTTTGCGGGAGACGGAGGCGCGGCCACCAGCGCGGAGCTTTACAATCCGGTTGGCATGGCGTTTGACTCCGCCGGGAATCTCTACATCGCCGATCAGTATACGAGTCACATCCGCAAGGTGACCCCTTCGGGCACCATCAGCACGGTGGCCGGGGGTGGTATGAACGGCTTCATCGGTGATGGCGGACCGGCAACCAGCGCGGCCTTGCGTTGGCCCATGGGCGTTGCCGTCGATGCGAGCGGCAACATCTACATCGCCGATAACATTAACCGACGCGTCCGTAAGGTGACCGCTTCAACGGGTTATATCAGCACCATCGCCGGGAATGGTACACAGGGCTACTCCGGAGATGGAGGAGCGGCCACGAGCGCAGAGCTTTCCGGGCCCGCTGGACTTGCAGTGGATACCTTGGGCAACGTCTACTTCGCCGATGGCCCCAATGCCAGAATCCGCGCCGTAAGTCTGATAACTACGACGCCCACTATCACTTGGCCAACGCCATCGGCGATCGCGTTAGGAACGGCGTTGAGCGGGACGCAGTTGAATGCCACTGCGACCGTGCCCGGCACCTTTGTCTACACGCCGGCGGCTGGCACAGTGTTTGCCAGCAGGAACGCAGACTTTGTCAGTGACCTTCACCCCTGCGAATACAGTCGACTACACAGCCGCCACTAAAACGGTCTCACTTACCGTCAACCAGGGGACGGCCGACACAGGAACGATCACTCTCACCGTAAATGGCGTTGCCTCGGCCACGACGACCTATGGATCTGGCTCAACCCCAAGCTCGGTTGCCGAAGGCCTGGCGGCGGGCGTCCTTTCTGGCTCTCCGGTCAACGTCACGGCTGTTAACGACGCCGTGTACATGGTGGCAAAGACGACTGGCTCCGCATCGAATTATGCCTACACCTTACAGACCACGAGCTACAACACCTCTTCTTTCAGCCAGCCTTCGTTCCTGAACCCGCCGATCACCGGCAACCTCGATGGGGGCGCCAATCAGAATGCAGCCGGGCAGACGGTGTACAGCTACAGTGCCCACTATCAGCCTAACAATAATCTGGCCGGCGACACTGACCTCGTGATGGGGACGTGGAACTTCACCTACGACAATCTCAACCGGTTGTCCAACGCGACGGACACCCAGCCCGGCAATCTCTACCCGAATTACTGTTGGAGCTACGACAACTGGGGCAACCGCACCGCTCAAATGAGCTCTACGGGAGCCATTTCGGGTGGAGGCAGCACGGCCTGCCAGACACAATCCAGTACCTTCATCAATGGCTTCGCAACTTACAATAGCAACAACCAGCTCACCGGCACACCCCAGTTGGCCTCTTTTCCGAGCGGCGACCCTGACCTGGCCGGAAAGGTGATCTACGACGGTGCGAATCAGTATCTTTATGACGGCGAAGGGCGTATCTGCGCAGTCCAGCAGCAGTGGGAGGGAATGACCATCATGACCGGCTACCTCTATGATGCGAATGGCCAACGGGTAGCCAAGGGCATCATCAGCAGTTGGAGCTGCGATCCGACGGCAAATGGTTTCAACGCCACCAGCAATTATGTGCTCGGACCCTCCGGCGAGCAGTTGACCGAACTGGACTTGGACAGCAACGGCACGATGACCTGGCAGCACACCAACGTCTTCGCCTCCGGAGCGCTCATGGCGACCTACGACAACGCCGGTCTTCACTTCCACCTGAACGACTGGTTGGGGACACGGCGGGCGCAGACCGACTACGCCGGCGTCCTCGAACAGACCTGCTCAAGTCTGCCCTTTGGGGATAGCCTCGTTTGCACCGGCTCCACGCAGTACCCCACGGAACACCACTTCACCGGCAAAGAAAGAGACTCAGAATCAGGCAACGACTACTTCGGGGCCAGGTACTACGGTTCGAGTATGGGCCGATTCCTCTCCCCAGACCCAAGCGGGCTGACCTACGCCGACATCACCAACCCTCAGAGTCTCAATCTCTACAGCTATGCCTTGAACAACCCACTGAAGAATATCGATCCAACGGGGCTTTATTGCTTCTACGGTGGGCAGGGAGACACTGTGGAGAACGACTCGGACGCATCCGATTATGACTTCACGAGTACAGGGACCGGTGAGTGCAATAGCAGTGGCGGCCAGTGGATCGACAATCCTTCCTCAACCGTGACCGTAAGCGGAGGCGGTGACAACGGAAACACGCTAAGCACGTTTCCCAGCGATGTCAGCCAGAATTATCAATTCATTCCTGGTAAAGGCTGTTCTGCTGCATTAAGTACTGCGGGTCAGAATGGTAATGCAATCAGCAATTATTACAACTACTACCAAACACCTATCGGCAATGCAGCGAGCTCCAACGGGGTCGCTCCGTCTCTTCTCGCGGCGGTTGGAGTCCGCGAATCAGGGTTACCTGCGAACCCTGATGTCGTACAAGGAAATGGAAAAATGGGACGCGGCCCGTTTCAGATCGATCTCGGCCAGCATCCAGGTGTGACGGAGGCACAGGCCTTCGACCCAAATTATTCTGCAAACTTTGCGGCGGGTCTCTTAATTAAGAACAGGGCGACCATGGAAACGAATCATCCGAGCTTCGACCCTGTTCAACTCACCCAGGCAACTGTTGCCTCTTACAACGGACGTGTAGGTAGCACTCCCGACACTATCGACAGCCACACAACGGGGCACAACTATGGTGGCAATGTTGTCGCAATCGCCGTCGATTGCTTCTAGGCATCGCGCTCTGAAGGAGGCCGAGTGAAGAGATTAATATTGTCGTGTCTACTGCTTGTAAGCTCTGGTCTCATGAGCAGGAGTGCGCAGGGCCAAATCGGGCCGAGAAGGGACCTTGTCCTGCCAGGAATGAGTGTTGACGGAGTGGAGCTTGGGGGCAGCCCTTCGTCTTTTCAAGCCGTATTCTCACAGCATCCAGGTCAAGTAGGCGCGCAAATCGGTAGATCGGGAGCAGCGCAGTGCCCGGATGGAGTCTATTACTGGAGTGATCTCGCCCGCGACACGAGCGTCGCAACAGCATACTTGAAAGGTGGTGCAATCTCTCAGCTATCGGTTCAGGGGCCGGTGTTTTCTCTCCCGAACGGTCTCAAGACCGGTGCGACGGAAGAACAGGTCAGGCAAGCTTCTCCCAAGGCGCAGATGTATGTTCTTTTGCATAGCGGCAACAAGGTCAATGGAGGCCGAGACCTGCACTACTGGGTGGACGAAGAGGCAGGGGTAGCCTTCAAACTTGCCTGGTGGCAGAGCAAGAAGCTGAGGTCTGTCAGCGGGATCGACATCTTCCCGAAAGGGTCCGCCTACCGGCCCGAGGGGTGTATTTCGACGCCTCAGCAGTGGGAGAAGCTGAAGTAATCCCGCTTCTCTGGAATGGCCTTGCTGCGTCTGTGGGGTTGCCAGCATCGCCGTCCGGCGTCCGCTCCGGCCCTGAAATCTCCTCTCCGGCCAGCATCCCGAAAAGCCACGCTGCCTTCGGCATCGGGAGCAGGGTGACACGTCACCCCCAGCGGGTTGCTGCAGGGATACCGCGCGGTAACTCTGCGGGAACGTGAATGGAATGAGCGCCATGCAGCGCGCGACCGCATAAACACTGGCGTTTACGTGTTTACGTGCGTCAACATGTATGGAATCAGCAGCTAAGAAGAGAATGGGCGTGTGCGCGGTTCCTGCGGGAGTAACCAGGGTTGCTGCGGCATAAACCTGTTGAAAGCAAAGGATCGGTGCTGGAACGGGCGTCCCGGCGCGGCTGACGCCGCGTAGCCTCCGCTGCGGCGGCCGTCAAGGGTCTCCGCTTCGCTGCGATGAACGCGCAAAGAGCGCGCGCCCTTGACCGCCGTCCTCGCTGCGGCTGTTTTGCAGCTATGAGAAAAATGTCTTTTTCTCATGTTCCACATGACCGGGGCCACGGGGCCGACCACGGCAGCGGCGGCGATCCGCGCGAGCAGCAGGGGCGGGCCGGTGTAGCATCCGTGCAGGAGCCGGGGGCATGGAGTACGACCGCGACAAAGTGGACGAGATGGTTCTGGCGCTGCTGTGGCTGACACCGGCGGGCGATGGCCGCGCGTGGAAGGGTCACGACTGGGACGCGCTGGAGCGGCTGCACGCCAAGGGGTACATCTCCGATCCGAAGAGCAAGGCGAAGTCGGTAGTGCTGACGGAAGAGGGCGAGCGGCTGTCGCGGGAACTGTTCGAGCGCCACTTCGGACGCTGACGAAGCGTGCAGCGCCGGGGCGGTAGCGGGCATCGGTGGCGCAGGCGGCGATGCGTTGTGAGGAAGACACCATCCCTAAGCCTGACGGCTTAGCGGGGCCGGTTCCCGGCCTGGAGCCGAACCGAAGCCGAACGGAGGCCGGACGCTGTCCGGCCCTGTTCGTGTTGGGTTCGAAGCTAGTCTTCGGCCTGATACTCGACGTTCCACCTGGCAATGTCGCGGAGGAGTCGAGGCCGGTCAGGATGGCCGGGTTCGAGGCTGTCGTGGAGGTCGCAGAGCAGGTCGAGCAGGCGGTCGATAGCCTGAAGCCGGAGCTTGCGCCGGTGGTTGCGGAGGGTGCTGCTGATGTAGGCCATAAGGCCTCCTTCTGTGTGCAGGTCGCACACTGAAGGGGGCCGTAGTTCAATCGCTGTTTATTTATGAACTCGCAGCTTATCGTTCGGCGGACCAGCGGCGTGCTTCCTGCTGGAGGATCATGCTGGCGAGGACCTGCTGGACGACCTTCTTGATCTCTAGGAAAATCAAAAACTCATATCTATACCGATCAGAATTTCAGATAGTGGGCAGCACAATCTTCCATGGCCTGTAGCAGCGGTCGCCATGACCAAAGTTGACATGAGTGAAGAGCACGCGCGAGAGCGCATACATAGCCGTGATCTCCTTCCAGCGAGGCGGACCTCAGCGTTCGGAGAACGAGTCAAATTTGTGTTTCGAGAATGAATATTCAAGGTACTGGAACAGGCGGCCGATGTCCGACCCAATGCATGCGGTTGCCGAATTGATCGATTAGCGGATCAACGCCGAAGTGCTTCTTAAGCGAATCAGCCCAGCGCTGTCTCGGGGGCCTGGGGAGCGGGCGCTGACCGAGCCGGGCAAACACAACTGCCGAAGACTGCCTCTTCGTCCGTGGTGCCAGCAAGCCGAAGTACCGCATGGAGTGCTGGTACCGGTCCGGGACATGTGGAGAAAGCATGGCAAACAAACTCCGCCGGCGTGCAGTGGGTTTCCACCAGCGTTTTCGTCTTGGTGTCTTTACTCTGGAAAACGACTTCTTCTTCCGTCACCTTGAGAATGCGTTTCTGCGAGATGGGAAGCCGACGGATATACCGCCCGGCATATCCCAGAAATTGCTTCTTGGACATTCTCTGGGTGATATGGATATTCCACGGCCGCTCCACCTGCTTAAGGATGAGGTTGTTGAACTCCTCTGGCAAGGAGGATTGCCGCAACAGATTATCCTGATGCGCCTTCAACAGATAGGAGGTGACGGCAAAACGCCACAGTGTCATGATCTGCTCCCGGTCAAACTCCAGTGATTTCACCCAGCGGGCATCGGCGAATCTCAGTCCGCCAGCAGAAACCATCATGTGGAGGTGCGGATGATGGTTGAGACGGCCTCCGAAGGTGTGCTGGATGACGATCACGCTCACACGCACCCGGTATTGGTTCCACGCCCACTGCTGGACGACGGCGGCCCCAAGGGCGGGCAAGTCGTGTTGCAGATGCCGATGGGCCTTGAAGACTGGCCAGAAGACATCTGGCATGGTGAGAACGATGCCAACGAACGGTATATCCGGTAGTATCGCCCACTGCTCTCGCTGCCAGAGCAGCGTCCCCCGATTTCCGCAGCTCGGGCAGCACTTCGATTTGCAAGTGTGGTAAAAAACTTTCTCACCCGCCGCTGATGCGTACACTTCTCCGCCAAGGGCTGCCGTTCGGCACATACTTGCCTTGCGGAAATTTTCACGCACAGACCGGCGTTGGGCAGGGTGATCCCAGTGGTCACGGCTTAACTCCAGGATCTTCTTCAACTGATGCTCTGGGCGCTTCATAGCGGAAGTTCCCCCTGGCTTTCCAAAGCTTGCAAGAGCTCAGTGGATAGTAACAGGACCTTTCCTGGCGCCTGGATCTCTCCGACCAAGACGGAAGTCTTTGGGTTGGAGTCCATTGTTGCCAACGAGCTTGCGATCCGCTGAAGATCGAGTGGTCCATCCTTCCCCGGATGGGGGAGTCGATGCCGACGCTGGAGTGAACGGATCGTTTTCGTAATTCCACGACGATTCTGGTGCAGTCTAAGTTGGTCGAGTTGCTTCTCAGAGTTATGCAGCCAAACAGAAGCACAATGGATACTCACCTCTCCCTCGCGAAGCGACTCCAGTAGTCCCGGAGCTCCTTCTTGCAACAGTCTCTTAACCTTGCTGACGTTGCCTACAGAAACACCCGCGGCAGTGGCAATTTCGGATCGCACGTCAAGCTTGTCAGCTTCCGTCAAATTTGACGACCCTTTCATCTTTCCACCAGCTTGCTGGTTCGATCGCGCTCGCGCTTTGAACCAAGGTTCAAGCTCCAGCGCCAGAAGTATGCGGCTGAAATCGTTGATGCTGCTCGATCGCTGATGCTTCTGAATGAGCCAGAGGAGAGCTTCTTCCTCGGTCATATCGAGTTGCAGACAGAGAAGGGCCGTATCTCCCTGTCTGCACGCCATATTCCACTGGGCATGTCCGGCCAGGATGTAGCGGTCCCGCGTAATCGTGAGAGGTTCCTTAATTGCTTGGTCTCTTTGCCTAATCGCCGCTGACAGGTCATGGGCTGAAGGAACGATATTCAGTCGAACCAGGCTCGGGTGCGGACGGAGCTCATCGACAGAGCAAGTGATTAGGCAGCCGAGATGATTGTCGGCTGGCGCCTTGGGCGCGTTGGAAAGCAAAGTGCTCATAATGATTTCCGGCTGAGTTCGACTTGTTGGCTAACCCATTTATCCACGTCGGATTCGAGCCAGCCGACTGCTCTAGCCCCGAGTCTGATCGGATTTGGAAACTTTCCTTGGGCCACGGCCGCGTAGATTGAGCTTCTGGACAAGCCAACTTTGATCTTCACCTGTGGAAGCCGCAAGACGTTGGACATCGGTATCTCCCTTGTCTTAACTGATCTAAAGAAAGCGATACCATCACGCTGAGGGTGACCGCAGCCTTCCTCCGAAGTTCAAGGAAGTCTGAGACGGTAAGTGCTATGGCGATATCGGCGCTACCATTAGTGTTTCTGACGTGGATCAAAAATTTGTCTCAAAGAGTTTGAGACAGCCCAAATGACACGTTGGCCGGTCAACTTGGCTCACTCAGGAACACGATCTGTAAGCACGTAACCTGACCTTGTGGACTACCGAGGACCGCGTGAACAAAGCCTCAGAAAAAAGCGTGAAGCAGCGCCGGGCAGCTAAGAAAACCTCAGGTCCCATCAGGTGGGACGAGATCCCCCACCATGAACTCTGGGCACGAGCGCAAGAGGGAATGTCGTTTGGATCGCGCTTACGGGCCGGCGAGGATTCTCTCAAGTATGTATTGAAGCGGCGCTTACATAGGCTCGATCCGGCAGATCACCTTCGATATGTCGAGCTTGAGTGCGCGCGGATCGTTGAAACGCTTCGAATGGTTCGGGATGAGTATCGAGTCCATCTTGAAGACCGAGGATGCGCTCCCCTCGTCGAGATGTATTGGGTTGTTCTTCGATATGGAGTGAAGGATTGGGCGGTCATGCTGCTACGAAGCGCGGCATTTGAGTACATCGGTCACTGCAAACTCAAGACGGAGATATGGGACGGGCTCTTCGACTTCGCCGGTCCCTTAAATGATCTGATTCCCGATGAAGGCAAAAGCAAGCCGACACCATCGATCGTGAAACCCGACGATGCTTTGATGAAAAGCATCAATGCGCTGCTTAGACAAGAGATTTTCGATCAGGTGCTGACCGGCGGACCGTTCGGCAAAGACTCTCAACTCTATTTTGCGAGGAGCCATCCTGGACGGGCGTTCCTGTTTGGAGGGGAGACATTTGCCGACGCGATACGAAGACGTCAAGCGCTCTGGGACGATGGCTACCCCTGGACCGAGGGCTTGGCGCGAATGTTCGACGCAGCACAGGAGGAGCTATTTTTTGAACAGGATGCCCTCGGCGCGGACGGCCGACGAGCGGAGGCTCGATTCATAAAGCTCAATCCGCTTCAGCAGGTAGCGTACAAACATCTTGTGAGCTTAAGGTCAGGAGATGTCGCCGACCAGATTACGGGCTCGAATCGCTGGTTGCCTTTGCTCCGCGAACTCGATGCCCGAGGTATTTCACTCGATCGCGATCTTCAAGGGCAGGCGAGAGAGGTGCTGATGGCCTTACGAAAACAGGGGTCCAAGATCGCGACTTGGGAGGAATGCTACAACTCCAAGGCAGGAGTCATTCTAGGGGATGGAAAGCGTCACGGCTTGAGGAGGGAAGTGACTCACGCGATCCACAACGCGGCGAAATCAGCGGACTACGGTCTTGGCAAGATTTGGAAGCAGAAGTGACGCTAGTTGACGCCATTCTCGATTGTCTACTCATTCCGCCAAATTGGCGATCAAGATATCTCCTCGCTGGCAGCCTTCGACGTAGTCTCACCATAATTGGAGCGTCTGCCTGCGCTGGCCCGATTACTGGGCGTGATTGCAAGACTTTGCGCTCGTCGCCGATTGTGTATTCAGTACTCAACTATCCTATGCCTCGACTCCCACAACAAGCCATTCTGCCACTTCAATCACACCAACCAATGACCTCTCCTCCCTAGAGGATGCGTCTCTCAACGCCCCGGCTACCCTACCTGCCCCGCTCCTAAGCAGCGACTCTGGCTATCAACCCCGTTTAGAGCGGCTTCCTATGTTCCATTCAGGCGCGCTGGCATATCGGGATCACTTCCGCTTGGGCTTTTAGCTTGTCCAGATAATCCGCCCATTGTTGCATCATCTTCTTTCGCTCCGGCAGATGGGCTGTCCGGTTGTAGGCGCGTCCGTTCGGGTCGCGCACAGCATGCGCGAGCTGGTGTTCGATGAAGTCGGGTCGAATTCCAAGCACCTCGTCAAGAATCGTTCGCGCCACCGCCCGCAAGCCGTGCCCGCTCATTTCATCTTTCTCGATGCCCATCCGCCGCATGGCGGCGAGAATTGCGTTGTCGCTCATCGGTCGCACGCTGCTCCGTGCGCTCGGGAAGACAAAGCGCCCGCGCCCTGTAAGGGGTTGCAGTTCACGCAAGATTTCCAACGATTGCCTGGAGAGGGGGACGATATGTGGGGTATTAGTCTTAGTCACGGTATAGCGCCACTCCGCCGCGTTGAGGTCGATGTCCGCCCACTCGGCCTTGCGTAGCTCGCCAGGGCGTACGAATACCAAGGGCGCAAGGCGCAGGGCGCAACGCACCGTAAGCGTGCCTTCGTAGCCATCCATCGCTCGCAGAATGTCCGCAACCCTTTTCGGATCCGTTGTGGCCGCGAAGTGCTCGCTCTTCACTGGGGGGAGTGCGCCGCGAAGATCGCCCGACGGATCATGCTTTACGCGTCCGGTGGCGACGGCGTAGCGGAATACCTGTCCGCAGTTGCCCAAGGCCCGATGCGCGGTTTCCAGTGCTCCCCGGCTTTCGATCCGGCGCACCACGGTTAGCACCTCGGGTGCAGTGATATCGGCAATCGGCCGCTCGCCGATCCATGGGAAGATGTCGCGCTCGAAGCGCCGCACGATCCGGTCAGTGTGGATCGCGGCCCAGGTCGCGGAATACTTAGCGAACCACTCCCGCGCCACTACCTCGAAACTGTTTGCCGCCCGGTCGGCGTGGGCCAACTTTTGTGCCTTGCGGTTAGCGCTGGGGTCAATGCCGTCCGCCTGCAGCTTGCGCGCTGCGTCCCGGCGGTCACGGGCATCTTTCAGACTCACGTCGGGATAAACGCCCAGGGATAGCCGCTTTTCCTTGCCGTCGAACCGATACTTCAATCGCCACCACTTGCCGCCGGCCGGAGAGACCTCCAGATATAGACCGCGCCCATCGAACAGCTTGAACGGCTTCTCGTCTGGCTTGGCGTTCCGGATCGCGGAATCGGTCAGAGACATGGGGCAACTCCCTTTGGAAGCACTCAATTGCCCCTAATCTTGCCCCCACTTGCCCCCAGATGTCAATGGACACTCTTACCTGTCTTTGGACGAAACACATGAAAAAAGCCAGCATTTATGCTGGCTCTAGGCTGCTGCTGGACTGGCTTGGATGATAGATTGGTTGCGGGGGCTGGATTTGAACCAGCGACCTTTGGGTTATGAGCCCAACGAGCTACCGGGCTGCTCCACCCCGCATTTCCATATTACCAATTGAATACGGGGTGGGTCAAACGCCGCGGTTGCGGTCACATTTCACACTTCGCGTCCAACTGCAGGACGAAGCAGTCCTCATAAGTCGCGTAACTACTCGGACTGGCCGCCGGAGGTTGGCGCACAGGCATGGCAGATTCGGCGGCGGGTTTTGTGACCGCGCTGAGAAGCTCGACGTCGACCGTGCCTTGGTTCCTGCGCTGGTAAACTTATCTCGTCATCATGTTTGAGAATCTTTCAGAAAAACTACAGCGCGCCTTCAAGAATCTTCGTGGCCAGGGAACCATCACCGAGGAAAACATTCAGGAAGCGCTGCGCGAAATCCGCGTTGCCCTGCTCGAGGCTGACGTCAATCTCAACGTCGTCAAGGAGCTGATCGAACATATCCGCACTAAGGCCCTGGGCCAGGAAGTCATGACCGCTCTTTCGCCCACGGAGCAGGTCGTCAAGATTGTGCACGATGAGTTGGTCACTCTGCTCGGCAAAGATACGGCCCGCTTTCAGTTCGCCTCGCGTCCGCCGACGGTCATTCTCATGGCCGGACTGCAGGGCTCCGGCAAAACTACCACCTCCGGCAAGCTGGCCGCCTGGCTGCAAAAGGGCGGACACAGGCCCATGCTGGTTTCGGTCGACGTCTACCGTCCGGCGGCCCGCGAGCAGCTGAAGGTAGTCGCCGCCTCGATCAAGGCCAAAATCTACGAGGGCGACATTAAGGGTGAAGCTCCCGGGACCGCGCTGGTCGAGCGCCTTGCAAAGGAGGCGCGCCGCGAGGCCGTGAACAGCGGCTGCGACACGCTCATCGTCGACACGGCAGGCCGGCTGCACATCGACGCCGACCTGATGGACGAGATGGCGAAGCTCAAATCACTGCTCTCACCGCAGGAGATCCTCTTCGTCGCCGACGCCATGACCGGCCAGGACGCCGTTAAGTCCGCCGACGAATTCCACAAACGCCTTGCCCTTACCGGTATCGTCCTCACCAAGATGGACGGCGACGCCCGCGGCGGCGCGGCGCTCTCCATTCGCCACGTCACTGGACAGCCCATCAAATTCATCGGCGTTGGCGAACGGCCCGAGGCCTTCGAGCCATTCCACCCCGACCGCATCGTCAGCCGCATCCTCGGCATGGGCGACATCATGACACTCATCGAGCATGCCGAAGAAAAGCTCGACCGCAAGAAGTCGGAGGAGTTCGCCCGGAAAGCGTTGAGCGGCGACGGATTTTCGCTCGAGGACTTCCGCGACCAGTTACGCCAGATTCGCAAGTTGGGCTCGTTGCAGAGCATCATTAAGATGCTGCCCTCCGTCGGGCCGTTTCAGGGCATGCAGCAGATGGCCGACCAGGTGGACGAAAAGCAATTCACCCGCGTCGAAGCCATTATCAACTCCATGACGACCAAGGAGCGCAACCATCACGAAATCATCTCGGGCAGCCGCCGCAAGCGCATCGCAAATGGTTCCGGCACAACCGTTCAGGAGGTGAACCAGCTCCTGCGCCAATACGCGCAAATGCGCAAGATGTTCAAGGGCGTGGGCAAAGGCGGCGGAATGCTCCAGCGCCGCGCCATGGGCATGTTGGGCGGCATGAAGGGCAGATAGTGCTGAAGGCCGAGATGCCCCATCTTCAGGACCAGCTCGACGAGATCACCGCAAACACGCGGACACTCGTTCAGCCTGAACGCCTCGCCATCAACGAGCGCGCTGTCGAGGACCTCTTCGCCACCGGCATCGAGCAGAGCATTTTGCCTGCGGGCGCAAAGGCGCCCGAATTCGCCCTTCCCGATTCTTCAGGGCGCTTGGTAAAGTCCACAGACCTGCTTGGCGTCGGACCGGTCATCCTGAATTTTTTCCGTGGACGCTGGTGCCCGTACTGCGTAACCGAACTTGAAGCCTGGCGCGATCTCTACCCTCTTGTGCGCGAGCGCGGAGGCTTGGTCGTGGCCATCTCGCCGCAGACCATCCGGCAGAGTGATTTCACCAGAGACCAGCACTCCATCCCATTCCCGCTCCTCTTCGACGAGGGTTGCAGGGTCGGTGAGAAATTCGGACTCGCTTACACCATCCCGCCGTTCCATCAGCAGCACTATCGCAGTGTCCTTGTGAACCTCCCCTTCGTGAACGGCGATCAGAGTTGGAGACTGATCCTGCCGGCGACGTATGTGATCGCTTCCGACGGAACCGTACTGTTCGCAGAATCCCACGCCGATTTCCGCGTGCGGCCCGAGCCGGAAGAAGTTCTATGCCATCTGCCTGTATCCAAGCGGTAGGACCGCCACAATGAAGCGAACCCTCTGGATCGCCGTCCGCGCCCTGATAGCCGCCGTGATCATCGTCTACCTGATCGACTGGGCGATTCTGCGCATACGCATGACGCGCGGAACGGCCTACGGAACTGTACAGGTCGATCAGTATCTATCCACGCCGCTCAAGGGCAACAAGGCTGAGTACGACTACCTGGGTACGGCACCAGTCTCCTGCGCCCGCTCCATCTTCCCGCACGGAGCCCCGCCCTGCTGGTGGGTCGAGAGTCACAAGAGCCAATGGGAATAGCTGTGCAGCCCGCGAAGCTCAAGGCTCAGATTTGTTCCGTGCGTAGACATCGCATGCCCAGCTCCAGTTCCGGCGCTGAACGCGACGGCCGAACAACGAAATAGGCGCCGCATCGTCATCGCCGTCGATCAATGTCCAATCTTCCCGACGAAGAGGGCTCTCCCAGGAAAGCTCTGCACGCGAAAAGGCCAGCTGAGCCGTGTAACAGCGCACCAGGCCGTCGAAGGCTGTCAGTGAGTCGCCGGGCTTGAAGTAGCTCACGTCATAGAGATTGGCGAACTCGGGCTCATACACAAACAGATGCCCCGAATCGACTAACAGACGCGGCTGGTCCCGTCCTCGCGTCAGAAACAGCTGTTTTACCCGCGCGGCCTGGGCCGTAGCACGCGCATAGGAGGCCTTCGTTTCCACCGACGCGAGCACTCTGATCGCGAGCATCGGCGACGAGAAGATCGCGCCTGTTAGCAGCAGAAGTACTGCCGCCCTGTTCCTTCTCATCTGATCCGAGAGCGGATATCCGCCGATCGCCGCCATTCCGAAAAGCAGACCGCTGGAAGCAGCGAAATAGTTGATCTGACCGGAGAAAATCGTCATCGGCAATAGAAACAGTATGCCGAAGAGGGCGAGTAGAACGGCAAATGTCGATCGTCGTGGCTGTAGCGCCGATCGGACTGTTGTCACACCAAGAATGACAAAGTAGATCAGCAAAACAACCAGCGGCAAACCTCGCAACCGGTTGGAGCTGTCAACATATTTCTTCATTATCCTTGCGTAGGTGTTAAGCGAACCTTTGTGTATGTCCGCCGCCGAGCCTGCTGTCAGCAGCACCACTCCAGCTCCACTGTGGGCGCCAACGGCGTGCTTCAAAAAGCGGTGAATCGCGCTGGAATCGGCATGATGCAGGATCAACGCCCATGTCAGTACACTCATCGCAGCGATAGCCAAGGAAACAAAAAAGATTTTCAGCCGTCTAGTCGCACCGGGACTGCACATGAGCAGCAATAGAAACAACATGTACGACACAATGCCGACATACGGATGAATCAGAAAGAGCGAACCCGCAAGCCCGGCGGCCAAGCTTTTCGCCCAGTTATTTCGGGCCTTCTTCCACAGGAGAAGCAGAGCGAAGAAAAATGCGAGTGCCAACGGTTCCGGTCGGTCGACGCCCGTCAGGAAGAGTCCCACCGGCAGGGTAATGCCTGCAAGCAGGGCCGCAAAGGTTCGCTGTCCTCGTTGCTCGCTGTCCCCCGGAAGAACCCAGACGACGAAGAACGCGATGAGCGTGAGTAAGAAAAGATTGTAGTAGCTGTCGGTGTAAGGCCTGCATCCGAAGATGCGGGCGGCAGGTGCAAAAAGCAGCGGGGCCCCTGGAGTGTAATCAGCGAATACCTCGGGCGGAATGGCGGCGGGACGATTCGGCACCGACAGCGAAACAAAACCCCGATGGGCTGCGCAGTTACACCCTGGATCGCGAAAGATAAAAGCGTCGGTACCACCGAGATCCGGGCTGTTGAACGCAAGGAACATCGCCCAGAAAATCACAAACCCCGCTAGCAGCAGGAATGGGAGTCGAGACTGGGTTCGCAGCGTGTTCCTCCGTCAGCACAGCAAAATGATTTCTGCCTCAAGCGATAGCCGCAACACGTGCGATTGCTACTTCTCCTCGTGGTACTCCTGTTCGGTGTTGATCTGCCAGAGCGATGTCTTATCCAGATTGCCTGCGATGATGTTGTCCACGGCTGTCATCGCCGTCAGCATGGAGTGGTCCTGGTTGTTGTACTTGTGCATGCCGTTGCGGCCGACCAGGAAAAGATTCTCGAAACTGTTCATGTATTCGACGAGCACGTCAAATCGATCATAGGTGCCAAAATACGCAGGGTAGGTCTTGGGCACGCGCACCACGTGCGAATCGAGAACGTCGCTCGCGCGCAGTATGCCGATCTTCTCAATCTCGGCGATGGCGAATTTCGCAATCTCCGCATCCGGCATCTTCCACAGTTCATCGCTTTCGTAGCAGAAATATTCGAGTCCGATCCACACTTTTGCCGGATCGGCGACCATGTAGGGGCTCCAGTTATTGAAGATCTGCAGCCTCCCAATCTGAACATCCGGTTCCTGAATGTAGATCCATGTGTCTTTCAACAGAGATCCATCCGGCTCCGTCACCGCCAGCTTATCCACCAGCAATCCCACTGTGATGAAGTCCCGATAGACCAGCCCCTCGGCAATCTCGCTGATCCCCTTTGGCACTGGGACGTCCAGGCTTCGAACGAGATCGCGGATGGGCATCGTGGAAAAAGCATAATCCGCCGGGATCTTCTCGCGCTCACCGTTTGCGCGAACGGCTTCAACCGAGACAACTTTCTCGTCCTCGATGTGTAGCTTGTCCACGCGCGACCCCAGCCGTACTTCGCCACCCTTTTCTGTGATTAATCTCGCGACATATTCCCACAGCTGCCCGGGCCCATACTTCGGATACAGAAATTTCTCGATTAGCGAAGTCTCTGTCTTCTTCTGCGCAATGTCGCCTCTGCCCGAACGCCCGAAGGTCTGCCGCAGGAAGTGCGAAATAGCCGTGCGCAGAGAAAGCCCTTTGATCCGCTGCGCTCCCCACTCGGCGCTGATGTGATCGCAGGGCACGCCCCAGACCTTTTCTGTATACGACTTGAAAAATGTGCCGTAAAGCTCCCGGCCGAAGCGGTTGATCAGGAAGTCCTCGAGGGTCTTTTCATCTTTGCGCGGGAAAAGCCTGGCGTGGAGATAGCTCAGGCCGATTTTCAGCGTCCGCAACAGCCCGAGCTGGCCCAGGGTCTTCCCATTCAGCGCCAGGGGGTAATCAAAGAAACTGCGCAGGAAATAGATACGGCTCTTGCGCGGTCGGACCAGCATCACCAGATCGGAATCTGCCGTGCTGTTTGCCGATTGAGCGACAACATGTTGCCGGTTCTGGTATCGAATCGTCTGCTCACCAGGCTCTGCGGTCGAAACCGGCATAAGAGCTGTCCACCAATCCATCACCCGGTCGGCCTTCGAGAAAAATCGATGGCCGCCGATGTCCATCCGGTTGCCCTTGTACTCGATGGTGCAGGAGATTCCGCCGATGCGGTTGGTGGCTTCAAGGACGATAGGACGAATGCCGCTGCGGCGCAGAAATTCGAGCGCGGCAGTAAGTCCGGCCGGACCTGCGCCGATAATCACAGCCGTCTTGCCTGCGGTCATCGGGGCGCTCCCGCGAGGTGAGGGCTCATAGTCCGGGCGTGAAGCTTTCGAGCGCGCAAAAAAATCGGCGTCTCGAATGCGCCGTGGAACTTCAAGAAAATACATACCCTTCTATGTTGGGACTTCGACCGGGCTTTCGGCAAGCAAGCGAAGATGCGCTCAAAGAAGCAGTGCCGATTCAGGCTGTCAAAACAGGTTCCCTTTCGAGAGTGTCCTCCGGCTGAACCATGAAGCCTCCGCGGGTAAGCCGGTAGATCTGATTGCGCCAGACAATCTCGCTGTTGCCGTAGCTTGCGGCCCAATAGAAAAAGCCGAGTAAATCGCGCAGAGGGTAGAGCAGGGCCGTGCGGAAAAGATGCTGATCGTTGACCACAGTGGCGCCTACCATCGCTGCCAGCGCCGAACGCGTGAGAATGCTGTAGGCCAGCAGGGCAAGAGCCAGGACAGGATGGCCGAGCGCGCCGGCCGCAAACGCGGAAAGCAGCCCAAAGGGCACGCTGAACGTAAGGCAGGTGCCGAAGTGGCCTCTCGGCCGTGAGAAACGCGTGGATCGCATCCACCGGATCTGGTGTTTCTGAGAATCGGCAAAGTTACTATTTAGCACCACATGATCAATCGCGTGTGTCGAGAGCACGATCGTGTGGCCGTTCGCGGCAATCGCGTGGCCAAGCACGAAGTCGTCCGCGCAATATGCGCCCAGCATGCCGAAGCCGCCGATTTCGCGGACACACCTCCGGCGCACCGCCATCGTGGGCCCAAGAGTGAATTGCATGCCCTCGATCAGATCGGCTACCAGCACGCCCGCGCTCATTTCGATCGACATGCCGGCCGCCTCCAGCTTCGACCAGAGGCCGCGATCGGCAACGCCCCGATAGAGGCACGTGACGGCGCCGACTTTTTGATCGGCAAAGGGCATAACCACCTCGCGGATGTAGTCGGGGCTGACACGCACGTCGCTATCGCTCACGATGAAGATGTCGTGTGCCGCCGACCTCTCCATCAGCTCCAGTGTGCTGACCTTTGCATTCACGTGCCAGGGCTCGCCGGTCAGAACAAATTTCACGGGAACCCGCGGATAACGCTGTGCTACCCGCCGTGCCGCCTGCATTCCGGGATCGGAAGACACACGAGCGCCGAAAATGATTTCGTATGCCGCGTAATCCTGCTGGAAGAACGTCTCCAGGTGAGCTTCGAGGTTCGGCTCCGCCCCATGTAGGGGCTTGAATAGCGTGACCGGCGGTAAAAAGACCTGCTTTGCGGCGCGTCGGCGCGCAAGAAAACGCCATATACCGGCGATGACCAGGCCGGTGAAGGCCGACGACGTTAGCAGGCCAAAAAGGCCAATACCGAGGAAAATCTTGATCATGGAATTTCGGGGGTCACCCTGAGCTAAGACAGAAACGGGGCAAATTCCTCTGTCCTTAGAGTAGCGCACGGCGGTCAAGGTTGCGCGCTTCTTTCTCAAAACGTGCGATCTTCCCCAATCACCGCTTATGTTTAGCGGGCGGAGACACAACAACCGGCCGACGCAAAGGAACTATCGCCGAGCCCTGCTGCGCGAATCCGTGCATGCGCGTGAACATCTCCGTCCGGACGTAGTCGACGAAGCCCTGCATCTGCCGGTTCATCTCCTCCATGCGCTCGCGCATCTGCAGAATAATGGCGATCCCGGCAATGTTCACCCCCAGGTCGCGGGCCAGATTGAGGATAAATTCAAGGCGTTCCAGGTCTTCGTCCGTGTAAAGGCGCGTGTTTCCCTCAGTGCGCGACGGCTTCAGCAGCCCCTCGCGTTCATACAGGCGGAGCGTCTGCGGATGAATTTCGTACATCTCCGCAACCGCCGAAATCATGTACGCGCCTTTGGATTTGCGTTTTGTTGGCATGAGCCTCAATCATCGCGCAAAAATCCGCGCTGCTCCATCTTGGGTGCGAATCGCTCCAAATCGGACGACCCTGGGAAAAAAGCCGAAGAATTGCCCTCCTGCGATTCTGTATGGCACGAATGCTTTCACGCAATAACCACTCTGGTGCTCGATGTCCAGCATGATCGCGTCGGTATATCCTTCCTCGGAGGGCTTGCCCATCGTTACATTGGACGCCATCGCCGTTGCCTGTAGTGCCCCTCTCCTGGCGCGCTCCGTCAGTTGCTGCAGCAGCAGATCGAGAAGCAGCGGAGCATCGGCCGGCATGTCCTGCTGCACAATTGCCTCCATCTTCACCCTGCCATCCTGATCCATTGCGAAGCCAAACGGGCCGAATTCGCCATATCTCCGCAGCATCCGCTTTGCATACGACACGCTGGCGTTCAGGACATCATTCGCGTCTTCCCGAATCCTTTCGTTCTCGACCCGCTCCTCGCTCGTCATCTGCCGCCGCTTCTCATCCGCTGATAAACGCAATGATCGAAATCGCGCCAGAAAACCACATTATCGACCCTCAGCCCATTCTTCTCCGCCACGCGCCGCGACGGGGTATTCTCCGGCCGGATCATCGACACGACCCGCTCCACGTCAAACCGCCGGAAAGCATAATCCATCACTGCCCGCGCCCCTTCGGTAGCAAATCCCTGGTTCCAACGCTCGCGGTTCACGTGATAGCCGATTTCCAACTCTATGCGGCCCTCGACCTCCTGCCACACTGGCCCGCAATCCCCAATCAATCTGCCGGTCTGCTTCTCGACCAGCCCGAGAAGCCCGTTGCCCTCGGGATACCGCCCCATCTGCCGCTCGATCCACTTCCGAACTTCATCCCCATTCAACGGCCGCGGATACCAGCGCATCGTCTCTGCGTCGCCGAGCACCGCAGCCAGCGCCACCTCATCCTCCGGCGTCAATGGGCGCAGCAAGAGCCGGGCCGTCTCGATCAAAGGCTGCATTACACCTTGGCCCAGACCGGCTCCCGCGGATCTTCCGGATTCAGCTTGGCAAATTCGCGCAGGATCTCTTTCGACCGCTCGTCCTGCACCTTCGGCACGACAATCTCCACCATCACGATCTCGTCGCCGCGCTTGCCGTCCTTGGTCGCCGAGGGCACACCCCGCTCCCGCATCCTGAGCTTCTGTCCGCTCTGCGTTCCGGGCGGAATCTTCAACTGCGTCCGCCCGTCGATCGTCGGCACGTCAATCTTCGCTCCCAGCGCTGCCTCCGCAACTGTCACCGGAACGGTTACGTTAATATCGTCGCCCTGGCGGGTAAACACAGGATGCGACCCGGTGCGGATAATCAGATACAGATCGCCTGGAGTCCCCCCGTTCACGCCCGCGTTGCCCTTGCCCGCCAGGCGAATCCGCTGGCCATCGCGTGTGCCCGGCTTAATCCGGAATTCGATCTGCTCGGTGCGCGTCACCGTGCCTGCACCGTGGCATGTTGGGCACGCATTCTGCACCTTGCCGGAGCCTCCGCAACGTGGGCACTGGATATTGAACTTCATCCGGCCGCCCATCTGCGTCACCTGGCCAGTGCCGTTGCACTCTGGACAGGTCTGCGCGCCCCCGGTGGAAGCTTTTCCCTTACATGTGGGGCAGACTTCCTGCCGTTGAATCTGCAGACGTGTTATGCCGCCGCGAATCCCCGTCCAGAAGTCGACATTCACCTGGTACTCAAGGTCGGTGCCGGGTTCAGGCCCCTGCTGCGCTTTCCCGCCGCCCTGGCTGAAGATGCCCGAGAAAATGTCGCGGAAGTTGCCCCAGCCGGCTCCTCCCGTCTGGGCACTTCCTGCGGCGTCGACGCGTCCGCCTTGGCCGCCGAAGCCGGAAAAATCGAACCCCTCAAAATCAAAGGGAACCTCCTGGCCGCCTGCGGGCCTTGGGCCGGCATAGCCGTAGCCGCCGCGCGCCGCAGCCTCAGCCGTGGCTGGATCGATCTGGTCGGAGTAGAAGCCGAACTGGTCGTAAATCTTCCGCTTCTTTTCGTCGCTGAGAATATCGTTGGCTTCGGAGAGTTCCTTGAACTTCTCCTCCGCCTTCTTGTCATTCGGGTTTACGTCCGGATGATATTTCCGTGCGAGTTTGCGGAAGGCCTTGCGGATCTCCTCCGCTGTCGCTTTTTTCTTGACGCCAAGAATGGCGTAATAATCTTTGCTCTGGGTTGGTGGCATTTTTAATCTCTATAGGTTCAGGCGCTCGCCAGCTGCTTCAGTTCTCCGGTTTTGCGGTCACGCGGTGCCGGGCGCACCTCAGCATGAATGCGCCGAAGCAACTCTTTCTTCGCCATTCCAAGCTCATATGACTTCTGCATATTCATCCAGAATTCCGGCGTCATATTAAAGTATCTCGCCAGCCGAAGCGCGGTGTCCGCAGTGATACCGCGGCGTTCGTTCACAATTTCCGACACGCGCGTCACGGGCACCCGCAAGGCGATGGCCAACGCATTTGCTGACAGCCCGAGCGGCTTCATAAAGTCCTCCCGCAAAAATTCGCCGGGATGAATGGCAACGCCGCGGTCCGATGATTTACGGGGAATGGACATGAATTCTCTCCTAGCGGTAATCGACAAGTTCTACGTCCCATGCGTTTCTGCCTTCCCATCGAAAGCAAACCCTGTATTGATCGTTCACGCGGATACTGTATTGCCCTTTCCGATCGCCACGAAGTCTTTCCAGATGATTGCCCGGGGGATTTCTGAGATCTTCCGGCGCCTCCGCAAAGTCCACCGCCTCAATCTTGCGGACAGTGGCTTTAGCAATGCTCCTAAACTTCCGACTTCGTCCTGTCAGATAGAGCTGCCGAGTGTCGTTGTCCCCGAACGACCGGATCATCGATCTATCGTATCACGCTCTCCGTTATACGGTCTCCGTTAAGCCTTCTGCTCCCTAAGCTTTCTGACAGACCGGGCACCAATAAACCGTGCGTCCGCCCATGTCCTTCCTCTCAATTGTCGCACCGCACACGTAGCACGGCTTGCCGTGACGACGATAGACATAATGAACTTCGTCATCCAGCACCGGACCCCACCGGTGCGGCCTGTCTTTCGACTTCGTTGTCACGATGCGGCGGTCATCCATCGCCATCTTCATCAGCGCCCGCGCATCCTTCCAGATGCCTCGGAGCGCCGGAAGACCTACCTCTTTGCCCGGCCTGTCCGGATTGGTCCCGGCACGATACAGTAACTCGGCGCGAAAGATGTTGCCGATCCCCGCGATCACCGACTGGTCCATCAGCAACAGCCCGATCGGTGTGTTGCGCTTCTCGATCATGGCGAAAGCAGTCGTGGGATTGGCGTCTTCGCGCAGTGGATCCGGCCCAAGCCGCGCCCGCAGCGCCTTCCACTTCGCCTCGCTGAAGACTGAAGTGTCCGTGCCGCCGCGCAGTTCGATCCAATCGGTCTTCGAATAAATCCGCAGCCGCAGCGCGCCCTTTTCGGGAGGCAGCGGCATCTTGCCCTCCCAGAAATCCCCATACATCCCAAGATGGATATGCAGGATCAGATCGCGTCCAAAGACATATCCAAGATGCTTGCCCACAGCCTCAACCGATCGCAGTGTCCTTCCATTCAAAATCTCCGCATCGGGAAAACCGCCGTTGGGTGAGTCAACATGTACCCGCCTGCCTTGAAAGGCAGCAGCATGACGCTCGGCGAACCTGTGGATCTCATTCCCCTCAGGCATGCCTCAGTTCCAGACCATCCGCGCCTCAACCGCTTCCATCCGCCAGAAGAGATCGGGCTCAACCTTGCGCATCTGCGCGACAAAGCTCTCCGCTTCCTCGCGCGTATCAAACATCACTTTGTTGCAGACCTGCCCGGCCCGCAGTTGTTCGCATTTCCAGAGAGTATTGGTCATTCCAGTTCCTTCAGTCCTGAAAGGTTGAGGGGCACCCCATATCGAGACGCCCCTCACTTAAATCGCGGTTGCCCGCGTTTACTTCTTGTCTTCGACGTCTACGTATTCCGCGTCGATGACGCCTTCGTCCTTTTTCTCTTCCGTGGTTCCCGAAGCAGCCGCACCCCCGTCGGTCGGCGGTGTGCCCGCTGCGCCGGCCGACGCCGCATTGGCCTTGTACATGGCCTCGGCCAGTTTGTGCGAAGCCGCGGTCAGTTTCTCCCGCGCCGCGTTCAGGTCGGCCGCGCTGGGCTGCCCTTCGAGCGTCTTCTTTGCATCGGCCAGCGCTGTCTCCACATCGCTCTTCTCTGCGCCGGAGACCTTGTCGCTGTTCTCCTTGAGCATCTTCTCGATGTTGTAGACTAGGCTATCCAGCCCGTTGCGCGCTTCGATCTCCTCGCGCTTCGCCTTGTCCTCGGCTGAGTGCGATTCGGCTTCCTTCGCCATCCGGTCGACCTCTTCCTTGCTCAGGCCCGAAGATGATGTGATGGTCACCTTCTGGTCCTTGCCCGTGGCGTTGTCTTTCGCGGTCACGTTCAAAATGCCATTGGCATCGATGTCGAACGTTACCTCGATCTGAGGCACGCCGCGCGGAGCCGGAGGAATTCCGCTCAGTTTGAACTTTGCAAGGGTGCGGTTCTGCGCGGCCAGGGGACGTTCGCCCTGCAGCACATGCACCTCAACCTCAGTCTGGTTATCGGCCGCCGTCGAGAAGGTCTCCGTCTTCTTCGTCGGAATCGTGGTGTTGCGCGGAATCATCGACGTTGCCACTGCGCCCAGCGTTTCGATGGCCAGGGTCAGAGGCGTTACGTCCAGCAGAAGAAGGTCCTTCACCTCGCCTGCCAGCACGCCTGCCTGCACTGCGGCGCCGATCGCGACCACTTCGTCGGGATTCACACCCTTATGCGGCTCCTTGCCGAAGAGGTCTTTCACTACCTGCTGAATCCGCGGCATACGCGTCTGTCCACCCACCAGCACCACTTCGTCGATCTTGCTCGCGTCTACACCGGCGTCGGTCATCGCCTTCTTGCAGGGTTCAATCGACCTCTGGATGAGGTCTTCAACCAGCTGCTCCAACTTGGCGCGGGTCAGTTTCTTGACCAGGTGCTTCGGACCTGTCGCGTCTGCTGTCACGAAGGGCAGGTTGATCTCCGTCTCCACCGCCGTAGACAGCTCGATCTTCGCGCGTTCGGCCGCATCCTTCAGACGCTGCAGGGCCATTTCGTTGCCCTTCGAACTCAGGTCGAGACCTTCATCCTTTTTGAACTCGTCAATCAGCCAATCCACGATGCGCTGGTCGATGTTGTCGCCGCCAAGGTGCGTGTCGCCATTGGTCGACTTCACCTCGATCACGCCTTCGCCGACTTCGAGGATGGAGATGTCAAAGGTGCCGCCGCCAAAGTCATATACGGCGATGGTTTCTTCCTTCTTCTTGTCCAGCCCATAGGCCAGCGCGGCAGCCGTCGGTTCGTTCACGATGCGCTTTACATCGAGTCCGGCAATCCGGCCGGCGTCTTTCGTCGCCTGGCGCTGTGCGTCGTTGAAGTAGGCCGGAACTGTGATGACGGCCTCAGTGATCGTTCCGCCAAGGTAGTCTTCCGCCGCCTTCTTTAGCTTCTGAAGAATCATGGCCGAAACCTCGGGTGGGGTGTAATCCTTGCCCTGAGCCTCGACGACGATATGGTCGCCCGCCTTCTTCACTTTGTACGGAACCATCTTCATCTCGTCCGTCACTTCGTCATAGCGGCGGCCCATGAAGCGCTTGATCGAATAAATCGTGTTTTGTGGATTCGTGATCGCCTGCCGCTTGGCTACCTGGCCAACCAGCCGTTCTCCGCTCTTGGTGAAAGCGACGACTGAGGGAGTCGTACGTCCGCCCTCTTCGTTGGCTATTACCTTCGGCTCGCCGCCTTCCATAACCGCGACGACCGAGTTGGTTGTTCCTAAATCGATACCAATAATCTTTGCCATTGGTGCTCCTGAAATGTCTGCCTGCTTGCGCTCAATTGCGAGGTCTAGTCTCGCACTTGAGTGACTTATTGTCAATGTATCTGATGCAGAAGATTACAGGCAGGATGCAGCTTCTTCGGCGGGTGCTCTACCGCGCGCCGGCCGCTGCCAAACATGTCAAACAGCTGAGCCGATAATTAGACGTAACTCATTCTATTCATTAGTGCTGCAGCCTAAAATACCTGGCCGATCATTTCGCCGAAACGGATAAAATAGAAGTAGGTTTCGAAGAGGAGGTCTGGGGGGGTCTTCTCTCTGGCTCGCCGAGAGGCTTGTCAGGTCGATTTAGCCATAGAGGGGTCGTCATAGGGGTACGTCAAATGGATACAATGGATTTCACTTATTCGTTCTAGAATGAATTAATTACAAACCATAGAAATAACCCCCATCGTATCTAGCGGTTACAAACCATAGAAAATTTGGGGGCAGGGTAACTGTTCGAATCATCATAAAAGGCACAATTCTGGGATAAGCCTTCCAGTGCGAAAATGGTGGTCGGACACCGCCCATGGCAATCGAGCCGTTTTCCATCCCATATTCGCAAGCTGCAGTGGACGATCTGCGCCAGCGGCTGGCGAGAACCCGCTGGCCGGACGAGATTCCCGGCTCAGGCTGGGAGTACGGTTTCGATCTCGGATCACTCAAGCAGATCTGCAAATACTGGCGCGAGGACTTCGACTGGAACGCCCAAATTGCCCGCATCTCCGAGTTCGAGCACTTCCGATACCTCGCCGAAGGCGTCGGTATCCACTTCATCCACGCCCGCGGCAAAGGCCCGGCGCCCATCCCTCTGATCCTCACCCACGGCTGGCCAGGCTCCTTTCTCGAAATGCTCAAGATTCTCCCCCTGCTGACCGACCCGGTTGCGCACGGAGGAGACGAAACTAAAGCCTTCGACGTGGTTGTCCCGTCGCTGCCCGGCTTCGGCTACTCGGACCGGCCCAATCGCCCCGGGATGAACCTGTTCCGCATCGCCGATCTCTGGGCAGGTCTTATGGGCGAACTGGGATACGACCTCTTCGCTGCTCAAGGGGGCGACTTCGGTGCGGGAGTCGGCACGGCGCTGGGGCTGCGTCATCCCGACCGTCTCCTGGGCCTCCACTTGAACTACATCCCCGGCTCCTACCGCCCTCATCTGGAGACCGGAACGGTTCTCGAACCAGTCGAAGAGCAATTTCTGAAAGACGCAGCTCGCTGGTATGACGAAAGCGGCGCATATGCTCACCTGCAGAGGACCCAGCCGCAAACGGCAGCCTATGGACCGAACGACTCCCCGGCCGCCCTAGCTGCGTGGATTCTCGAAAAGTTTCACAAGTGGTCGGATTGCGACGGCGATCTCGAGTGCCGGTTCACATTGGATGAGTTGTTGACCAACGTGACTCTCTACTGGATGACGGAGACAATTCACTCCTCCTTCCGCCTCTATTTCGAAGTGCGCAGGGCTCCTCTGCAATTCGAAGAGAACGATTTCGTCCATGTTCCATGCGCCATCGCGCGCTTCCCAAAGGAAGAGCCGTTTCCGCCACGGGAGTGGATCGACCGCGGCTACAACGTGCAGCAGTGGACCGATATGCCCAGCGGCGGCCATTTCGCCGCGGCGGAGGAGCCGCAGTTGC
>Ga0210391_10000645_pt1 | contig 34855 bp, 27 predicted proteins | sample IncBWC12OmetaG_FD_160573 | JGI IMG/M metagenome (GOLD analysis project Ga0210391, IMG submission 160573) | Forest soil microbial communities from Barre Woods Harvard Forest LTER site, Petersham, Massachusetts, United States - Inc-BW-C-12-O ... | reverse complement strand
CGTACGCCCTTCTTCATTTTCTTAATCGCGGCTGTATTGATCATGCCCGTCGTTTGCGAAGTCAGGCCAACGTGCAGCGTGATGTAGTCAGCGGCAGCATACAGTTCGTCTAAACTCACCAGCCGAATTCCCCGCTCCTTCGCCACCGCGACCGAAACAAACGGATCGTGCCCCACTACCTCCATCCCGAAGGCACGCGCTCGCCCCGCCACTTCCATGCCGATGCGCCCGAGGCCGGCGATGCCCAGAGTCTTGCCGCGCAGTTCCGTTCCCTGGAGCGATTTCTTTTCCCATTTTCCGGCATGCATCTGCGCATCGGCGCGGCAAAGATGGCGTGCCATCGCCAGCATCATTGCGACAGTCTGCTCCGCCACTGCCACGGCGTTCGCGCCGGGCGTGTTCATCACTGCAATGCCCTGGCGCGTAGCGGCGTCGAGATCGATGTTGTCCACGCCCACGCCCGCACGGCCGATCACGCGCAACTTTTTTGCATGTGAAAGGAGCCGGGCATCGGCCTGCACGGCCGAGCGCACGATCAAGGCATCGGCAGATTCCAATTCAGCGGGCAGTTTGCCATCGAGCTGCTCGGCGGTGAGCACGACCCAGCCGGGTTCATTCAACTGCGAAACGGCTGAAGCGGAAATTTTTTCCGCTATGACGATTTTTACGGATTCGCTCATGTCTTTTTTCCCAGGAAGAGTCAGGCTAGGTCAGCCGACCAGTTGCGCGTTGCCGGCAAGGGCTCGCGCATATACCTCCTGGGCCGCGCGCAGCGCAGCGCCGTACTCGACTGTTTTTCCGGTAACGCGTGTCAGCACGTGCTCGAGCGCGGCCAGAATGCCGACCGTATCGAGATAATCGTAGTAGCCGATGTGCGCGATGCGGAACAGCTGGCCTTTCATCTCGCCTTGGCCATTCGCCACTACCGCGTCAAACGATTCGCGAAATTCCTTGATGATCTTTCCCGAATCGATTCCATCGGGCGAATGAATTGCCGTCAGCGCCGCCGCTGGAGAACTCGCGAACAACTTCAGGCCCAGAGCTTGCACGCCCGCCCGTGTCATCGCCGCACACAATTCGGCGTTGTCGATTAGAATTTTGCGGCCCGCCGCGAGATCGCCGTTTCCCATACCGCGAATAAACTCAAGCGCCGCTCCGAGTGCCGCAAACAAAGAGGTCGCCGGAGTGTTCGGCGTCTCCCCCTTCGCCGCGGCCTTGCGCTCTTTTCGCAAATCAAAATAAAACCGGGGAGACTTTGTCGTCTCCATGCGCTGCCAGGCGCGCTCGCTCACCGCGCAATATCCCAGACCCGGGGGAATCATCAGCGCCTTCTGCGATCCGCCGATAATAAAATCCACTCCCCAGCCATCCACATCGAGATGAGTCGTGCCCAGGCCGGTGATGGCGTCGACCACCAGCAGCGTATCGTCGCCGCCAGCACGCACGATTTTGGCGATGCCCTGCACGTCGTGCCTGACACCGGTGGAACTCTCGGTCGCCTGCACAAATACTGCACGGACACCGGGCGTAACTTTTCCGCGAATGTCATCTAATGAAAACGTCTCGCCATAAGGCGCGCTCAATACTTCAACATTGCAACCGAATGCCTTGGTCAGACCGGTCCAGCGCTCGCCAAACTTTCCCGCGGTCAGCACAAGAACTTTGTCACCAGGCGAAGTCAGATTCGATACCGCCGCCTCCATCGCGCCTGTGCCCGAACAAGCCATTACCAGCACGTCGTTCTTGGTGCCGACAAATTCCTTCATATCGGCAAGCGCGCGCTGGAAGAGATTCCGGAAGTCGGCAGTGCGATGGTGTGCGGTGAACGAGGCCATGGCCGTTTGCGCCGCGGGCAGCAACGGCGTGGGCCCAGGGGTGAAAAGACGATTCTTGCGCAGCATTCCGCTAGCTCCTGAAGAACTGAATCTGAAGAAGATGAAATTAAGAGTTCCGCATTAGTCTAACGGAAGCTGAGTGGTGCGATGTGGTGATTTCTAGGCGCAACTGCAGCGCCCCGGAAACGCTTCTTCTGAAGAGCATCCGCAGCACTCCGGCGATGGAAGAAAATCGGTGATGTTCAGTGGGTTCCACTTTTTTTTGCGGCGAGAATTTCTGGCTTCGCAATCTCTGGAGCTTTTGCCAGCAATTCCCCCGCCTTTGCGAATAATGCTTTCGCGATCTCACCATTCAAATGCGCATTGCGGCCATTTTCATCGGAAAATGTGTCGAAGATGCCGTACTTGCCGGGTCCCATTTTGATTGCGTACCAGGTGATCGTTCCCGGTTCGCGCTCCGCCAAGGGAAGCGCCGATTTCAGGAAAGCTTCCACCTCTTTTTCTTTGCCCGGTTTCGCTTCCAGTTGAGCCCAGATTGCGAGCTTGCTCATGATGTGAATCCTCCTGCGCTTCAGATGCACCGAGGAGCGTTTTGGTCACTGCGGGTCGAAGGAATTAGGCAAAGGGGCCAGCGCCTGCACTTCTATATAATTCCCCAATGAGCCTGATCGAACGCATTCAAAACGACATCACCGCCGCTATGAAGGCGCGCGACGAGCAGCGCCTCTCCACGCTACGCATGGTGAAGACTGCGCTGAAGAACCGCGAGATCGATAAGATGTCGCCGCTCGACGACAAAGAGTCGCAGGCCGTGCTTAACACGCTGGTCAAGCAGCGCAAAGATTCGGTCGAACAATTCACCAAAGGCGGACGCCAGGAGATGGCCGATAAAGAAGCGGCGGAAATCGTGCTGATCGAAACTTACCTGCCGCAGGCCGCCGGAGAAGCCGAAGTCGCCGCTGGAGTGAAGGCAACCATCTCCGAGATGGGCACGCCCACCATGAAAGATATGGGGGCGGTGATGAAGAATGCCATGGCGCGATTTGCAGGTGCTGGCATGCGCGTGGACGGAAAAACTGTCAGTGAGATTGTGAAGCGGGAGTTGGCGGGCAAGTAGGTCGACTACTTGCTCCTCTGCAACTCCCGGTAAGCCTCGCTCTTCGAGATCCCTCGTTCCTTTGCGGCCCTCTTCAGCGCGGTCTTTTCGTCTATTTTTTCTCCGGCCATGAGTTCATCGATTCTCTCTCTGACCGATTGACGGGCGAGAGCGCCCGTGGCCACACGAGCATCGTTCTCTTCCGCTTTACCGATCAGCAGCGTGATCTCGCCCTTTACTCCATCCCGCGATTTGAGGGTTTCCAGAACTTCGCCGGCGCGTCCGCGCAGGAATTCTTCATGCAGCTTGGTCACTTCGCGCGCGATTACCACGTGCCGGTCTTTTCCCAGAACCTCGCAAACATCAGAAAGCGCCTCCAGCACCCGATGCGGAGCTTCATAAAAAACCTGCGTGCGCGGCGAAGTTTTCACCGCTTCCAGCGCTGCCCGCCGCTCTCCGCGCTTGGCTGGGAGAAATCCGCTGAAACGAAACGAATCCGTGGGCAAGCCGCTGGCTACCAGCGCCGCCAGAAACGCCGACGCGCCGGGAATCGGCACTACCGGCAGATGATGCCGAATCGCCAGAGAGATCAGACGGAATCCCGGATCGGAGATTCCCGGCATCCCGGCGTCGGTCACCAAAGCGACGCTCGCGCCCTCCTGCATCTCCTTTACAAGTTCGGCGGCGCGGGTCATTCGTTGTGTTCGTGATAACTGATGGTGCGGGTCGCAATCCCGTAATGGTTAAGCAGCTTCTGCGTCTGCCGCGTATCTTCGCAGGCGATCACGTCCGCTTTCTTGAGCACCTGCAAGGCCCGCAGCGTGATGTCTTCAAGATTGCCGATCGGCGTAGCGACGAGGTAGAGCACCGGGCCAGCGACCGGAGTACTTCGAGAGGAATCGGGCATTCGAGCAGGATCGGTGATCTCGGAAGAATCGTGCGGAGGAGTTGCTGCGCGTGCAGGCGGCTTGGCAGACTCGCTCATGCGCGCAGTCTACCACTCGATCCTTTTCCCGACAGCGCATTCTCGAACAGCTATCGAGAGGGATTTGGTTGCGCAGGACTTTGCGGCGGCATGGCCGCGGGCTCGTTCAGTTCGGGCGGCGGGCCAGCCAGCATTTTGTGTAGAAATCCCAGCGGCATGGCCGCGGTGACTACCGCGTGATCGCCATCCTGCCGGACCTTCACGCTGTCAAACAAAGCCTTCACGTCGGCGTCGGTGCCGTGGGTTCCCACCGAAATTTCAGCCGATCGCGTCAAGGCGATGAATGCGGTGAGCTTATCGGCCAGGACAGCCGCTTCGTCACCGCCGCCGGTGAACGCTTCGGCACGCAAATGGACGGCACTCACATGCAAGTACAGCGGACTGAGCAGGCTTCCGGAGATCACGACGGTCGCAGGCTTCGTAAAAACTGCGCTCCATTCAGCGGTCTCCGGCGCCGCCGGATCGATCTTCGCGATCACCCAGCTAAGGCTGCCCAATTGCACGCCGCGGTAATACTGCCGCAAGAAAGCCGGACCCCCGAAGGGAGACGCCAGCCGCTTCGAGCGGTCCACAATCCCTTGAATCACTGCCGGGTCATCGTGATTGGAAGCCGCCACCGAGTCGGCGCTCAGCACCGCGACCCGCAATAACCTGCTCTCGACCGGAATCGTGAAGATTTCTACTGAATGGTAGGTATCGATCGAGCGCGCGATCTGCCGCAAATATCCGGTAAGGCGCTCGCCATGAAACCTTCCAACCAGCACTTCGGAAAAGCGCATCTCGGGCGCGGAGCCGCCAGTCCCCCCCGCTGGCCGGTTCCCCGGATAGTGCACTGCAAAGGCCGCTTCGTCGAGATCGCGCTCGAACTGAAAGCCGGTCTGCTGGATAAAGCGCTCGTACTCGGGATCGTGGCTCACAGCGGGCAGGTCTTTGCCGCCATTCAGTCTTCGAGCCCAACTGAGATTTGCGTAAAAGAATGCGTCGGCCCCTGGCAACAAGCGGGCGGCCTCAGGCGGGGCCAATTTTCGTAATTGCACCGCAAGGGTCACCGCCGCAGCAACCACTACAACGACGAGGACGACGGGGAGGGTGCGCCTAATTCGCATGGAGGGGACTTAGGCATGAAATCATAACACCGTGGTGAGAAATCCGGGTCGGTTCAACACGTTACGAACACTCACCCGGATTCATTTCTTCAACTCCGCCGGCCAGTTGGTGACTAACTGCAGCGGGGCCGGGGCCTCATCCTGGGTGTGATTCACCAGCACGCGTTTCCCATCGGAGAAAGCGTCGAACGATATGCCGATCCCGGGCGAGGCGGCGTGGAATAGACGCTGGGGCGCGCCGACCTCGAGTTCCGAGCCCTTCGGGGTTACCGAACACACGGAGATATTGTCGGCAAGATCCTTGAAGAACAGTTCTTTCCCATTTTCACTCCATGCGGGATAGGCCCCGGTGTTTGCGGATACCCTCCATTTGCCTTTTCCCTCGGGGAAAGAGGTTATGTAAATCTCCGACTGCCCCGACTCGTCGGATTGATAAGCCACCCAGTGACTGTCAGGAGAAATGCGATAAGAGGTAATGGAGAACTGAGGCGAAGGCGGCTGCACAACCGTGACAGGCTTACCGCCTCCGTCGCTGGGGCGGGCCCAGAGGGAAACCAATCTTTCGCCTTCACCCCAAAGGTAGGTCAGATATTTCCCATCAGGCGACCAGTCTGGAATGTGGTAGTTGTTCTGCTCGGCGAGCAAGGTTTTTTCGGTGCCGCTGCCGTCGGCGGCTTTGGACCGAAATTCAACGTTGCCGCCGCCGGATGTGACTCGCGCCGAGAAGACAAGTGTTTTGCCGTCGGGGGACCAGGCAGGCTCCTGAATTACCTGCTGATCGAAGGTGACCCGAGTCTTGGTTTTGCGGTCAAGGTCGAGCGTCCAGATGTCAGTGCCGCTGGCAAAAGCAACTCGTTTATTGTCTGGCGAGAGCCGCACATCCCGCACGCCCAGAGCGCGCAGATTCGTGGCAGACTCCACGGGATCGTAGTCCGCGAGCATCTTGCCCGACCGGTCAAACGTCACGAGATGGCTTTTTGCGGAATCGGTGCTGCCCAGCTGATAAGCCAGCAATCCGTTCTGGGAGACAGCGAAAATGCTGCGCCAGACGCCGACGTCATCGCGGAGGTTGTTGACCACCACGGTTGGCGAACCCGACAGAACGCCTTTTTCCGGATCGAAGGGCTGCGCGACCAGCGCGGTGCTGGCACGGTAGAGAAGATAGCCGGATGCGTACTGGGCTGCCGAATCGGCAGACAGGACCAAGTGCGTTTCCGTGCCGTCGAGGGAGCCGAAGTAGATCCCGTTTTGCCGGGGATCGCCTCCGGTGTGGCTGGTAGCGAGAAAAAGGAAATGCTTGCCATCGGGCAGGCACCATGGCCAGCGATGCGTGGTGTGCCTGGCCCGGTCGATCACTGTCGCCGGTTCCGCGGCGCCACCTTGCGCGCTCACTTTCGCAAGCGGCCCGACGAAATCCGGGGCGAAGACGATCACATTGTCGGCGCTCCAACTGCCGCCGCGCGAATTGGGCGCGTCGGTTATTGTCGCAACGGGGCCGCCCGTGGCGGCGATCTTCAGCAACTTGCCGCCGGCAAAGAAGCCGATATAGCGACCGTCTGGCGACCAGAAAGGATGCGAAGCGCCGGAAGTGCCGTCGAGCGCTTGTGCCGAATCACTGCTCAGCAAGCGCACCCATAGCGTCTTGATCTCTCCGGAGTGGGCGACGAAGGCGATCTTGTCACCTTGCGGAGAAAGAACCGGCATGCCGCCGGCATCACCGGTCGCGTCCAGTGTGAATTTGTCTGGCGGCGGGATCTCGGCATGAAGCGATATCGCCTCTGCCGAGGACTTCGCCCAGCGGTATCCGGCAAACGCGGCGAGGGCGATAAAGCCGAGCAGAATAGCGGCCAGCGCGGCGCCCCAGGATTTTTTGAACTGCAGAGACGGGCCGGATTCGCCGGCCGCAGAGTCGGCCGACATCGATTCGGCAACCCAGCGCAGATCCATCGCCAGGTCGTGCGCGGACTGCATACGGTCGGTGGGATCTTTCGCGAGACACGCACAAACCACCCGGTCGAGCATCGGCGGCGACTGCGGCTGGCTGGCGGTTATGGGCTCGGGATCTTTTTCCAGAATTGCCGAAAATACGCTGAGTTGCGATTTGCCTTCGAAGGCGCGCCGCCCGGTAATCATTTCGTAGAGAACGCAGCCGAAGCTGAAAATATCGCTGCGTGCGTCGGCCTCCGCACCTTGAAGAAGCTCCGGGGCCATGTATTGAAACGTGCCGACGATCGATCCCTTCTGCGTAAGTGGCGATGCAGCCGAAGTGAGCGTCGCCAGATTCACGGTCGGTGTGGAGGGCGTGGATGGGCCGACGGCCTGCGAGCCAAGCGACACTTCGGGTTTTGCCAAGCCGAAATCCATGAGCTTCGCGCCCGCTTTGGTCAGCATGATGTTGGCCGGCTTCAAGTCGCGATGGATAATGCCGCCCTGATGAGCCTTTTCAAGGGCCTGCGCGATCTCCGCGCCAATCTTCAGAACCTGATCGAGGGGCAGCGGACCCTTTTTCAGACGCTCGGCAAGAGTCTGGCCCTCGAGATACTCCATGACCAGGAAGTCGGTCCCATCCTGCGAGCCGATGTCGTAGAGCGTGCATATATTCGCGTGCTGCAGCGCGGAAATCGCTCGGGCCTCGCGCTCCATGCGCTGCTTCAATTCCGGGTCGGAGGAAAGATGCGTAGGAAGAACTTTAATGGCAACGGTCCGATCGAGGCGCGTGTCTTTGGCACGATACACTTCGCCCATGCCTCCCGCGCCGAGAGGAGTGAGAATCTCGTAGGGGCCAAGTTTTGTGCCGGAGGTTAAAGACATGCGTGGGCGCAATTATAAACTTTGCCCCACACTAAGTCGGCGAAGCTACGCGAGGCGCGAATGGAAAAGCCGCCGTGGGTTACAATCGTTCGCCGTGCCGAACCTCGCTGTGCCGAACCGAGGAAGCGTCTAATGCGATTTATCGACCAGGAAGAAGTCGCGCGGCGGCTCACCTATGAAGTCTGTATTCCAATCGTGCGCCGAGCGATGATCGCGTTTTCGAAGGGCGAAACCAAACAACTTCTGCGCTCGATTATCCCTCTCTCGGAGGGACGAATGTTCGGCGTTATGCCGGGTGCGATGGGGGAGCGTGGGACGTTCGGCGCGAAGCTGATCAGTGTCTTTCCCGAAAACTTCGCTCTCGGAATTCAGTCCCACCAAGGCCTGGTGATTCTATTCGATCCCGAAAGCGGCGCGCCGGTTTGCGTCGCTCATGCCGGGGAGATCACGGCCATCCGGACCGCCACTGCCAGTGCGGTTGCCACCGACGCGCTGGCGCGGAAAGATGCGCGGCGCCTGGCGTTGCTCGGCTATGGCGAACAGGCTGCGACGCATGCGCGGGCGATCAGCAAAGTCCGTAAGCTCGAATCGATCATGGTGTGGGGACGCTCGCCCGAACGCGCCAAAGTCTTCGCGCAGAGAATGCGGGTGGAGCTTGCCGTGCCGGTCACCATTGCAAAAGACGTGAGCGAAGCCGTTGCCGAGACGGACATTATATGTACGGTCACGTCGGCGGCCGAACCGATCTTAAAGGGCGAGTGGGTGCGGCCGGGCACGCATGTGAATCTGGTCGGCTCAGGTTACGCCGGGGCTGCCGAGGCGGATAACGATCTTGTGGTGCACTCGCGCTTCATCGCCGACAGCCGCGAAGGCGTCTTACAGCAAGGCGGAGAATTTCTTCGCGCCAAAGCCGCTGGCTTGGTCGGCGATGAACACATCGTCGCCGAGATTGGCCAGGTTCTGAGTGGCGAGGTCGAAGGACGCCGCTCAGAAGAAGAGATTACCGTCTACAAATCACTCGGCCATGTTGTGCAGGATTTGGCAAGTGCATGGGCCTTATATTCTGAGACTGATTGCGGATCATAATTCTAGTCTGACCGACGTTGCGCGTCATCCCGGCAGTGTGTTAGCTTATCTAATTGTCCCGGAAATCTGGAAGGGATTAGGGGTATACTTGTGCCTGAGGGCACTTGTGCCCGACGCTGGCGTAGCTCAGCTGGTAGAGCATCTGATTTGTAATCAGAGGGTCGTAGGTTCAAATCCTATCGCCAGCTCCAGTATGCGAAATTCGGAGACGAATTTCCCGGCAGGCAGCAGGACTCGGTAAGTGGCGGCGCAACAGGTTTTTCCAACGCACTCCATTCGGAACTTTTCCGGCGTGTAGTCTTCGCGCGCTATCCGTAGGCGTGGGTCTTGGTTTCCCTGATTTGCTAAAGAAGTGGGTTGAGCAGGTTGGCTGAAGCTCCGATGCAGAAGCCGAAAGCAGAAGTGTGCTGCCGCGTTTTTCGAGGGCTCGCGTGCCCAGATGAAATTGCCTGCTGGATGATGCGCAAGGGCTGATCACCCGGCAGTGCTGCACAGGTGGGTGAGTGGTTAAAGCCAACAGACTGTAAATCTGTCCCTCCTAGCGAGGTACGAAGGTTCGAATCCTTCCCTGTGCAACAGATTGAAGTCCCGAGCGGGTTTTGCAAGGGATCGGTAAATGAGAGTGAGCCGTCTTACCGGAGCGTTGTTGGCATACCTGGCGCTGGGTGTGCTGGCTTTCACAACGTTGAGCGATCAGCGAATCCGGGCGGCGACGCTGCTGATTCTGGGATTGTTCGCGGTGAAGACGTGGGTGCGCAGAAAAGATGTTCTGCACTCGGAGGGTGAGCGCGGCCCCGAGTAGGACTTGCTGACAGCCGGAAGCTGGCAGCCGGTTTTCGAGCCGATGTAGCTCAGTTGGTAGAGCACTCCCTTGGTAAGGGAGAGGTCATCAGTTCAATCCTGATCATCGGCTCCATAAGGTTTGGAAGCGCGGGAAGGCACGACTTTAATGGTGCCGTTATGAGTCCCAGGATGGAGCGGCTTTGGCCGCTGAAGGTTTGGCTGAAAGCGGATAGCTGACAGCTGAGTTTAGGGCGGGAGTAACTCAGTGGTAGAGTCACAGCCTTCCAAGCTGTTGGTCGCGGGTTCGATTCCCGTCTCCCGCTCCAGAGTCCAGAAGTAGTGGTAAACGATCTAAAGTAAGGTGCGATGACGGTGGGCTTCGAGCAGGCGACAATCAAGGTTCAGAAGCAAGAGGAGTTCGCGAAACTGCAAGCGGCCGTCGAGCAGGCTTTCCTGCCGGAGAATAGAGAACGTTTTCTGAAGCAGTTGGATCGCAAAGGGATTCGCGTTCGGGATTTTGAGACCGTCCTCTCCGCACGCACGCTGGAACAGGCGGCAGGCGGGGCGGCAAAGTCAGAGTTGAGCGCGTGGCAGTTGTACCAGGAGCTGCCGCTCTCCGATCAGGCGCAGATGCGTGAGTTTTACCTGTCGAAGCTGGAAACGGTCGATACCGCCCTGCGGCACAAGTTTAAAAAGCTGTATCAATATTACTGAGTTGGTTTTGAGCGAAAAGGGTTTCGAGTTAAAGCTAGGAGCGAAGAGCTGAATTATGGCGAAAGAGAAATTTGACAGAACCAAGCCGCACTGCAATGTGGGAACGATCGGTCACATTGACCACGGCAAGACGACGTTGACGGCGGCGATCACCAAGGTGTTGTCGAAGCACAATCCGAAGATTGTCTTCCGGTCGTTTGATTCGATCGATAACGCTCCGGAAGAGAAGGCGCGCGGCATCACGATTGCGACGGCGCACGTGGAATATGAGACGGCGAACCGGCACTATGCGCACGTCGATTGCCCCGGCCACGCCGACTACATCAAGAACATGATTACGGGCGCGGCGCAGATGGATGGCGGGATTCTGGTGGTGGCGGCGACGGACGGTCCGATGCCGCAGACGCGCGAGCACGTGCTGTTGGCGCGGCAGGTAGGCGTGCCGTATCTGGTGGTTGCGTTGAACAAAGTGGATGCCGTCGACGATCCCGAGTTGCTCGAACTGGTGGAGCTGGAAGTGCGCGAGCTGCTGAAGAGCTACAAGTTTCCGGGCGACGACGTGCCGGTGGTACGGGTATCGGCGCTGAACGCGCTGAATGGGGAAGAGAAAGCGGAAAAGCAGATCGACGAGCTGATGGCGGCGGTGGATAAGTACGTGCCGCAGCCGGCGCGCGAACTGGACAAGCCGTTTCTGATGCCGATTGAAGACATTTTCTCGATTCAGGGCCGCGGCACTGTTGTTACCGGCCGTATTGAGCGCGGCAAGGTGAAGGTGGGCGAGGAAGTAGAGATCGTGGGCTTTCGCGAGACGCGCAAGACGGTGGTGACCGGCGTCGAAATGTTCAAGAAGCAGCTCGATGAAGGGATGGCCGGAGACAATGCTGGATTGCTGCTGCGCGGCATTGCGAAGGAAGATGTGGAGCGCGGCATGGTGCTGGCAAAGACGGGATCGATTACTCCTCACACTAAATTCAAGGCGGAGGTTTATATCCTTACCAAAGAGGAAGGTGGGCGGCATACGCCATTCTTCAAGGGATACCGTCCGCAGTTTTACTTGCGCACGACGGACGTGACGGGTGTGGCGGAACTTCCGGCGGGCACGGAGATGGTGATGCCGGGAGACAACGTTTCGCTGGTGATTGAGTTGATCACACCGGTGGCGATGGAGAAGGGTTTGCGGTTTGCGATTCGCGAAGGCGGCCACACGGTCGGCGCGGGAACGATTGCGGAGATTGTGCAGTAGTGGACGAGAAAAGCAGATTCCTCACCCGCGCTCGGCGCGGGTTCGGAATGACAAGCGTTGAATTGATAGCTGACAGCCGAGAGCTGAAAGCGGGAGTTTGAAATGCCCCGAGAAATTGTGACGATGCAGTGCGGTGATTGCAAAGAGCGGAATTATTCGACCACCAAGAACCGGAAGACGACGACCGAACGGCTGGAGTTCAAGAAATTCTGCCGCCGTTGCCGCAAGCATACGCCGCATAAAGAAGTGAAATAATTGAGTAATTGGGAAATTTGTAATTGAGTAATTGAAAAGCGGCTGTGCTGCGTTTTTCAAATTACTCAATCACGCAATTACTCAATGTGCACAGGGGCGTAAGCTCAACGGTTAAACTGCCGGTCTCCAAAACCGGACTTGGGGGTTCGAATCCCTCCGCCCCTGCCAGATTTTGGACGGACCACGGAGAGTGAAAGCAGTATGGGAGTGGAGACAAAGAAAATGGCGAACTCAATCGCAACCGCCAGCGGAAGCTTCGGAGAGAAGCTCAAGGCCTGGCCGGAGCAGATCAAGTCGTTCTACAACGACGTGCGCACCGAGACGCGCAAGGTGACGGCGCCCTCGTGGAAAGAAGTGCAGGCTACGACCGCGGTAGTGGTGGTCACGGTATTCCTTTTTGGCCTCTACTTTTTCGTGATCGATAACGTGATTCAAAAGGCCGTAAGTTTTCTGTACACCTCGTTTGGCCATTAGCAAGACGCGGTACCGGAGTTCAACTTGATCATGCAAGAGGAAGAAAAAAACGAAACTGGTGGAGGCGGAGAGCAACCGCCGCAGCCGCCGAGTGCCGACGGCGCTGCCGCAACGGGCGAAGCTCCGCGCAATCCCAACATGAAGTGGTACATTATCCACTCCTATTCGGGATTTGAGCGCAAGGTAAAGGAATCGCTGGAGTCGCGGGTTGCCGCCTTCGGGTTACAAGACAAGATCGGGAAGGTGCTGATCCCGACCGAGTCGGTCACCGAAGTGCGCGGCGGCAAGAAATATACTTCGGAGCGCATGTTCTATCCCGGTTACGTGCTCGTTGAGATGGATATGGACGACCACGTCTGGCACGTGGTGAAATCGACGCCGCGGGTTACCGGATTCGTCGGCACCGGCCAGCAGCCCACGCCGCTTTCCGATGAAGAAGTGCAGCACATTGTTTATAAGGTCGCTGACAGCCGCGAGAAGCCGAAACTCAAAGTTAAATTCGAGAAGAACGAGACAGTGCGCATCTCCGAGGGGCCGTTCGCTACTTTCACAGGGCTGGTGGATGAAGTGAATGAAGACCGCGAAACGCTGAAAGTGATGGTCACGATTTTCGGCCGCTCGACGCCGGTGGAACTAGAGTTCAACCAGGTGGAGAAGGTCGCGTAATTATGGGCAGTTTTAGTGCGAAGTTGCGAGTGTGGAATCCCAGCGCTCCGGAGAATGTGGAAGAAATTGTTGCGATGGTGGATACAGGGGCTGCGTTTTCGTGGATACACCGTGAGCGACTGGAGCGGTTGGGAGTGGAATTCTTGCGTCGGATCGGATTTCGCGCCATCGACGGTTCCATCGTCGAACGGGATACCGTGGCAGTATGGGTAGGTAGCAACGGGTTCAAGGCTCCCGACATCGTTGTGATGGCCGAACCGAATGACATGGAAGTGATCGGCGTGCATACGATTGAAGGGTTGGGGTTGGCTGCCGATCCAGTGCAGAAAAAACTGATTCCGACAGTAATGCCGGCGTTGACCGCAATATCGAATCGGGAATTTAGAAGCTAAGAGTTAGGAGCGAACGAAGTGGCAAAGAAAGTTACAGGTTTTGTGAAGTTGCAGATTGCGGCGGGCAAGGCGACCCCGGCTCCGCCGGTTGGCCCGGCGCTCGGTCAGGCGCAGATCAACATCATGGAGTTCTGCAAGCAGTTCAACGCGCGCACCAACCAGAAAGAAATGGAGGGACTGATCATCCCGGTGGTGGTTTCGGTTTACAACGACCGATCGTTCACCTTCATCACCAAGACGCCGCCGGCGTCGATTCTGCTGAAGCGCGCCGCGGGGATTGCTAAGGGTTCGGGCACGCCGAATAAAGATAAGGTTGGCAAAGTCACGCTGAAGCAGGTGGAAGACATCGCAAAGCAGAAGATGCCCGACCTGAACGCGGCTTCGATTGACGCGGCTGTCAAGAGCGTCCGGGGAACGGCGAGATCGATGGGAATCGAAGTGGTAGGGTAAATCCCCTCTGCAATTTCCGAGCAAAAGCAGGTTCCTCGCTTCGCTCGGAAAGACATCGGAGTGGCAAACGAGTTTGGGTCGAATTCACCACGGCGATCGGATCACTGATCCGCGGTGGGAGACAAGGAAACGAGATGAAAAAAGAAGGAAAAAATATCGCGAAGGCGCATGCCGCGGTGGAGAAGCGTCCGTATACGCTGCAGGATGCAGTGCCTTTGCTGCAGAAGGTCAAATTTGCCAAGTTCGACGAGACGGTCGAAATCACTTTGCGGCTGGGAGTCGACCCCAAGCATGCGGATCAAATGGTCCGTGGCACGGTCGTTCTGCCGCACGGGCTGGGCAAATCGAAGAAAGTTCTGGTCATCGCCACGGGCGATAAGATCCGGGAGGCTGAAGCTGCGGGCGCCGACTTTGCCGGCGGGGAAGAGATGGTTGAGAAGATCACCAAGGAAAACTGGACCGACTTCGACGCGCTGATTGCCACGCCCGACGTGATGAAATCCGTGGGACGCTTGGGCAAGGTTCTCGGTCCCAAGGGCCTGATGCCTAATCCGAAGACGGGCACAGTCACTTTTGATGTGGGCAAAGCCGTGCAGGAAGTGAAGGCCGGCAAGGTTGAGTTCCGCACCGATAAAACGGCTCTGGTTCACGTTCCGGTGGGTAAGATTTCGTTCACGCCTGACAAGCTGATTGAGAATGCGACCGTGCTAATCACCAGCGTAATCAAAGCCAAGCCGTCGGTCGCCAAGGGCAAGTACATCAAGGGTTGCACGCTGAGTTCGACCATGGGGCCGGGAATTTCGCTGGATACGGCTCCGATTGAGAACGCAGCCAAAGCCTGAGCCGGGCCGGGCGGGGGAGACCCGTCGCCACACGAGCGGTTGTCCGCGGCAAGATATTGAAGACATTTGAGGACTGAATCATGCCAGTTAGCAGAGCAAAGAAGAAGGAACAAGTGGAGAAGCTGAGCGCCGATCTGAAAAATGTGTCGAGCGCCGTGGTTGCAACCTACAGCAAGCTGACCGTTGCCCAGGATTACGAGCTGCGCAAGGCTCTGCGCGGCGCGGGCGCGAAGTACCGGGTGGTGAAGAACACGCTGGCCGAACTCGCCGGCAAGGGCAGCAAGGTTGAAGACGGCCTGAAGAACCTTACCGGCGTGACTTCGATCGCCTACACCACGGGCGATCCCGTGGCCATGGCGAAAGCGCTGACCAAGTACGCCAAAGACACGCCTGAGTTTACTTTCAAGATCGGTGTGGTTGAAGGCCGCGTGATCTCGATTAAAGAGATCGAATCGCTGGCCAGCATGCCTTCGAAAGAAGAGCTGATGTCGAAGCTGCTGTTCCTGATCAACGCTCCGGCGCAACGCCTGGTCACGGTAATGAATGCCGTGGGACGCGACGTGGCGGTCGTGATCGGACAGGGTGTCGAGAAGGGCAAGTTCGCTGGCGGAGCACCTGCCGAAGCGTAGGCTCGGCGCAGCGGTGTCGCTATAGCAAGAGTTCGGGGCGGTGAAAGCCGCCCGAAGAGATTTGGTTATCCCAAGTCAGGGGTTGCGCGGTTCAGATCAAGGCGTTGTCTGGCGCCGAAAAAATGAGCCTGCCGCACTGGAAACCCGGCGAAAGATGACAAAATCAGAGAAATTCATAACTTAAAGTGGAGAAATCAACATGGCGGATCTGCAACAGATAGAAGAATCAATCGTGGGCCTGTCGCTGCTGGAAGCGGCGGAACTGGTCAAGAAACTCGAATCGCGTCTCGGCGTGTCGGCTGCGGCGGCAGCCCCGGTGATGGTAGCCGGGGGCGGCGCGGCAGCGGGTGGTGCGGCGGCTCCAGCAGAGGAGAAGACGGAATTCACCGTCGTTCTTAAGGAAGTCGGCGCCAACAAGATCAACGTAATCAAGGCCGTTCGCGAAGTCACCAGCCTGGGCTTGAAAGAAGCCAAGGAACTGGTTGACGGAGCGCCCAAGAACGTGAAAGAGGGCGTTTCCAAGGAAGAGGCCGAGACCATTAAGAAGAAGTTCACCGAGGCCGGCGCGGTCGTCGAAGTGAAATAGCTGAAAACCGGTGTGGCGCGGGCACTCGCTCCGGCAGGCTTGTCGGCGCCACACGGTTCGCACCCGAAACGGTGCAAGTCTCGGAAAATATTCAGGTTCCAGTTGTGAAGCCGAAGCGGTGGTGGTAGCATCTAAGTTATCACCGCTTCCTTAGGCCTCACTCAATGGCGGGCGAGACCCGCAGGAAGCATGGGCACTGTTCCGTGGGCAGGCGGAACGGAAACGGCCGAATAGAACTGGCGCGAAAGATTACAAATTCAAATTGGCGAAATGCCTTGCATGGCGTCTGCGGGATGTCTTGTCCCTGCAGCCGCCTCGTCGTGTTTTCCGGCTTTTATATTCGTTCTCTTGATTTTCAACCAGGTTACGGCAGCAGCTAAGCAGCGCGGCGCGATCTGCGCCCCACATTCTGCGGGTTTCACGCAGCGCACGGCTGCGCCTGATTTAATTGGAGTTCTTAACAATGAAGAATAACGCCTTCCGTAAACGTTTTGACTTTTCGAAAATTCCAGCAACCATCCAGATCCCGAACCTGATCGAGGTTCAGAAGCGTTCCTACGACCGCTTTCTGCAGATGGATAAGCTGCCCAGCGAACGCGAAGATGGCGGATTGCAGGCGGTCTTCCAGTCCGTCTTCCCGATCACCGACTTCCGCAACGTATCACAACTTGAGTTTGTGGATTACTCCATTGGTAACTGGGAGTGCAAGTGTGGTCACCTCAAGGGACTGCACCACCTGCGCACCACCTGCAAGAACTGCGGCAACACCGTCATTACCGATCCGTTCCATCCCGGCGACGTGCTTTGCGAAAAATGCGGCACCTACAACGCCAACACGCCCGACTTCTGCAACAAGTGCGGCGATCCAGTCAGTTTGCAGTTGAAGTTCGATGTGACTGAGTGCGAAGAGCGCGGCATGACTTACTCCGCTCCGCTGAAGGTCACGATGCGCCTGACCATCTTCGACAAGGATGCCGAAACCGGCAACCGCTCGATCCGCGACATTAAAGAGCAGGAAGTGTTTTTCGGCGATGTTCCGCTGATGACGGAGAACGGGACGTTCATCATCAATGGGACCGAGCGCGTCATTGTCAGCCAGTTGCATCGCTCGCCCGGGGTATTCTTCGAGACGGCCAATAACCGCACCTACTTCCTCGGCAAAATCATTCCCTACCGCGGATCGTGGGTCGAGTTTGAGTACGACCAGAAGAACGTTCTCTACGTCCGCATTGACCGCAAGCGTAAATTCCTGGGAACGATCTTCCTGCGCGCGCTCGGCCTGCGCTCCGGCGAAGACATTCTTCGCAGCTTTTACACCGTCGATCGCATTGCGATCAAAGACAAGAAGCTTTACTGGACGCTCGACCCCGCCAGCGAAAAGCCCACGAACCTGCTGGGCATGAAGCTGGCGCATTCGATCAAGAACAAATCCGGAGATGAGATCGCGCACTCGGGCCGCAAGATCAATGCGCAGACGCTGAAGGAAATCCAGAAGGCGAAGATCTCAGAGATTGAAATCGATATTACCGACCTCGAAGGCGCATGGACTGCCGCCGACGTGGTCGACACCACGACCGGTGAAGTGCTGCTCGAAGCCAACAGCGAAATTACCGCCGATAAGGTTTCGAAGATTCTGGACTCCGGCGTGGTCGAGATGAGTTTGTTCTTCCCGGAGCGCGACGACGTAGGCACCGTCATCAGCCAGACGCTGAAGCGCGATTCGGTGAATACTCCGCAGGAAGCGCTGATCGAAATCTACCGCAAGCTGCGCCCCGGCGATCCTCCGACGCTGGACACGGCTACAGCCTTGTTCCACGGCATGTTCTTCGATCCGCGCAAATACGATTTCTCGAAGGTTGGCCGCCTGAAGTTCAACATCAAGCTGTTTGAGAATCAGGATGCCACCAGCCTCGAAAAGCGCACGCTCGATCCCGACGATTTCTACGCCACCATCAGCTACCTGCTGAAGTTGCGCAAGAATATCGGCTCGGTCGACGACATCGATCACCTCGGCAACCGCCGTGTCCGCGCGGTCGGCGAGTTGATGGAGAACCAGTTCCGCATCGGCCTGGTCCGCATGGAGCGGGCGATCAAAGAGAAGATGTCCGTTTACCAGGAAATGTCGACGGCTATGCCACACGACCTGGTCAACGCGAAGCCGGTGATGGCTGCGATCCGCGAATTCTTCGGATCGTCGCAACTTTCGCAGTTCATGGATCAGACCAACCCGCTCTCCGAGATCACGCACAAGCGGCGCCTTTCGGCGCTTGGGCCGGGCGGTCTTTCGCGTGAACGCGCCGGTTTCGAAGTGCGCGACGTTCACCCCACGCACTACGGCCGCATTTGCCCGATCGAAACGCCGGAAGGTCCGAACATCGGATTGATCTCTTCGTTGAGCTGCTATGCGCGGATCAACGACTACGGCTTCATAGAATCGCCCTACCGCAAGATCAAGGGCGGACGCGTTATCGACTACGTCAGCGTGGTCAATACCGGCGACAGCGATTACAAAGTCGGCGACTACGTCGAGAAGCACGAACTCGAAAAGGTGAACGCCGAATTAAAAGAGAAGCGCAAAAAGCCGGCGCAGGTCGATCCCTTCTCGTTCTACCTTTCCGCATGGGAGGAAGACCGACACACCATCGCGCAGGCGAACGTGGAACTCGACGAAAAAGGCAAAATCGTCGCCGAACTGGTCAACGCCCGCAAGGCCGGCAACTTCGTTCTTGTGGCTCGTGATGAAGTCGATTACGTCGACGTAAGCCCGAAGCAACTGGTTTCCGTGGCCGCATCGCTGGTGCCGTTCCTCGAGCACGACGATGCCAACCGTGCATTGATGGGCGCGAACATGCAACGCCAGTCCGTGCCGCTGCTTCGCGCGCAGGCGCCGATCGTCGGCACCGGAATGGAAGGCGTCACGGCTCGCGACTCGGGCGCAGTCGAGCTTGCCCGCCGCAACGGCATCGTCGATTCGGTCGACTCCGACCGCATCATCGTGCGAGTGGAAGGCGAGCACCATCCCACGCAGTTGTCGCGCGAGGTGGGCTCGGACATTTACCAGCTCACCAAGTTCAAGCGCTCGAACCAGAACACCTGCATCAACCAGAAGCCGGTGGTCAAAAAAGGTCAGCGCGTGATCAAAGGCGAGGTCATTGCCGATGGTCCGTGCACCGATCACGGCGAACTGGCGCTCGGACGCAACGTGCTGGTGGCCTTCATGCCCTGGCGCGGTTACAACTTTGAAGACGCGATTCTCGTCTCCGAAAAGATGGTGAAGGACGATTACTACACGTCACTGCACATCGAGGAGTACGAGATCGAAGCGCGCGACACCAAGCTCGGGCCGGAAGAGGTCACGCGCGATATTCCCAACGTCAGCGAGACCATGCTGCGCAACCTTGACGAAGCGGGCGTGATCCGTATCGGCGCGAGCATCAAGCAGGGCGACATTCTGGTGGGCAAAGTTACGCCGAAGGGCGAAACCCAGCTCACGCCGGAAGAGAAGCTCTTGCGCGCCATCTTCGGTGAAAAAGCCGGGGACGTGCGCGATGCATCGCTCTACTGCCCGCCCGGAATCGAAGGCGTGATCGTCGATGTGAAAATCTTCTCCCGCAAGGGTCAGGAGAAAGACGAGCGCGCGAAATCGATCGAAGCGGCGCAAATCGGCAAGCTCGAGAAGAACTTGTCCGACGAGATCCGCATTCTCACCGATGAGCGGTTGAAGCGTCTCGAAAACATTCTTGGCGGCAAGGAGGTACAGGCCGACCTGCACGACGAGCGGACCAACAAGCGACTGCTGACCAAAGGCAACGTGCTCACTCGTGACGAGATCGAGCGCATCTCGACCCGTAATCTGAAGCGCATTAAGTATGCCGACAAGGATCCGCGGGTGAATGAGCAGATCGACGAGATCGAAGAGATGACTTCTCGCCAGATTGATGTGCTCAAGAAGATCGTCAACGAGAAGAAAGACAAACTCACCAAGGGAGACGAACTACCTCCCGGCGTGATCAAGCTCGTCAAGGTCTACATCGCGATGAAGCGTAAGCTCAGCGTGGGCGACAAGATGGCCGGCCGTCATGGCAACAAGGGGGTGATTGCCCGCATTCTGCCGGAAGAGGATATGCCGTACCTCGACGACGGAACGCCGGTTGAAATCGTTCTCAACCCGCTCGGCGTGCCTTCCCGTATGAACGTGGGGCAGATTCTCGAAACGCACTTGGGATGGGCCGGTTACGCCCTGGGCGAGAAGATCGCCAACCTGCTCAAGGAAAACACCCGTACCGAAGCGATTCGCCGCGAGCTGAAAGCTCTGTTCAAAGACTCGAAGCTCGCCGACATCATCGCCGAAATGGGCGACGAAGAACTGGAAGCGTTGGCGCCCACGCTCGCGCGCGGTGTCTACATGGGTTCGCCCGTGTTCGACGGCGCGAAAGAAGGCGAGATCAAGGCGCTGCTCGAACATGCGGGCCTGCCAACTTCCGGCAAGACGATGTTGCACGACGGCATGACCGGAGATGAGTTCGAACAGCCGGTCTGCGTCGGCTACATCTACATGCTGAAGCTCTCGCACCTGGTGGACGACAAGATTCACGCGCGTTCCATCGGACCATATTCACTGATTACCCAGCAGCCGTTGGGTGGCAAGGCGCAGTTCGGCGGACAGCGCTTCGGAGAGATGGAAGTTTGGGCGCTGGAAGCGTATGGCGCAGCGTTCATTCTTCAGGAGCTACTGACGGCGAAGTCCGACGACGTATACGGCCGCACCAAGATTTACGAGGCCATCGTCAAAGGCGAAGCCGCCATGGAGCCGGGCGTGCCTGAGTCGTTCAACGTGCTGATCCGCGAATTGCAATCGCTCTGCCTCGACGTGGAGCTGATCAAGACCGGGGAAAAGAAACCCACGCTCAGCGCGGCAGCCGATTAAGAGCAGCTTTGGGAGGACACGGCTTCAGGCCGTGCCTCCCGGAGTCTGAAAAATTATAAGTAAACATTTTTCGTAATTATCGTTCTTCTTAATAAAAGGAACGTTTCGCGGGGAAAGAGCTCTCGACCACCGCGGGACAGAAAACTGGCAAGGCCGCTGAATATCGGCCAGCGCCGCCGGGAGCAGGAAGCGGAGGAACACCTTGTTTCGTTCGAGCCCGTTCGAAATGCAAAACACGATTGCTGACTTCGATGCCATTCGCATCAGCCTGGCATCGCCGGAAAAGATCCGCAGCTGGTCTCACGGCGAGGTCACCAAGCCTGAGACCATTAACTACCGCACCTTCAAACCGGAGCGGGACGGCCTGTTCTGCGCCCGCATCTTCGGTCCGGTAACCGATTGGGAGTGCCTCTGCGGCAAATACAAGCGCATGAAGCACCGCGGCGTGATCTGCGACAAGTGCGGCGTGGAGGTTACGCTCTCGAAAGTGCGCCGCGAGCGCTTGGGACACATCGAGCTGGCTTCACCCTGCTCGCACGTGTGGTTCTTCAAGGGCTTGCCCAGCCGCATCGGACACCTGCTCGACATTTCGCTGCGCGACCTCGAATCGGTTCTTTATTTCGAGGCCTACGTCGTGGTCGAGCCGGGCGACGCTCCGGTAAAAGAGCGCGAAGTCATCAAAGATGAAGCGAAGTTCCGCGAACTCGATCAGCAATACCGTCCCGCAGGCTTCAAGGCCATGATGGGCGCGGAGGCGATCAAGGAACTGCTAAAGCGCATCGACACGGACGGTCTTTCCACCGAACTGCGCGAGAAGATGAAGAATGAGAGTTCGCTGCAGAAGCGGCTCAAGTACACCAAGCGGCTGAAAGTGGTTGAGGCGTTCCGGCGCAGCGGCAACAAGCCCAGCTGGATGATCCTCGACGTAATCCCTGTCATTCCGCCGGAACTCCGTCCGCTGGTTCCACTCGATGGCGGTCGCTTCGCCACGTCCGATCTGAACGATCTTTACCGCCGAGTCATCAACCGCAACAACCGGTTGAAGAAGCTGATGGACCTGCACGCGCCGGAAGTGATCGTCAGAAATGAAAAGCGCATGTTGCAGGAAGCGGTCGACGCTTTATTCGACAACGGCCGCCGTGGCCGCGTTCTGCGCGGAGCGAACAACCGCCCGCTGAAATCGCTCTCCGACACGCTCAAAGGCAAGCAGGGCCGCTTCCGCCAGAACCTGCTTGGTAAGCGCGTCGATTACTCGGGACGTTCCGTCATTGTGGTCGGCCCCGAACTCAAGCTGCACCAGTGCGGCCTACCCAAGAAGATGGCTCTCGAATTGTTCAAGCCGTTCATCTATCACCGGCTCGAACAGACGGGCAACGTCACGACCATTAAGCAAGCCAAAGAGATGGTGGAGCAGCAGGAGCCGATCGTTTGGGACATTCTCGAAGAAGTCATCAAAGATCATCCAGTGCTGCTGAACCGCGCTCCCACGCTGCATCGCCTTGGCATTCAGGCGTTTGAGCCGGTGCTGGTGGAAGGCAAAGCCATCCGCATTCACCCGCTTGTCTGCACGGCGTTTAACGCCGACTTCGACGGCGACCAGATGGCCGTGCATATTCCGCTGTCTCCGGAAGCGCAGGTCGAAGCGAGCGTTCTAATGCTGGCCTCGCACAACATTCTTTCGCCCGCGTCCGGCCAGCCGATTACCGTGCCCACGCAGGACATGGTTCTCGGTCTTTATTACCTGACGAAAGCGAAACCCGGTGCAAAAGGTGAAGGCCGCGTCTTCGCCAACATCGAAGAGGTTCTGCTCGCGCTCGAAATGGGCGAAGTCGAGACTCTTTCTCCGATTCGCCTGCGTTACACCGGCGAACTGATTGACCTGACCACCGCGTACGACGATCAGGACATCATTCACACCGAACCGACGCAGGTTGACCGCGCGTTCATCAACACGACCGTTGGCCGGGCGATCCTCAACGATCACCTTCCCGAGGGCATGCCGTACATCAACGGGTTGCTCAAGAAAAAAGGTATTGGAGCCCTGGTGAACTATGGGTACCTGCGCTTCGGGCTTGAGACTACGGTCAAGATGCTCGACGAGGTGAAGGAATTCGGCTTCAAGTATGCAACCCGGGCTGGACTTTCGATCGGCATCGACGACATGGTCATTCCGGACAGCAAGAGGACGCTGGTCAAGGACGCCGAGAAGCAAGTCGTCGCCGTGCAGCAGCAGTATTTGGACGGCGCGATCACCAACGGCGAGCGCTACAACAAGGTCATCGAAATCTGGTCGGCGATCACCGAAAAAGTTGCCGATGAGATGTTCGGACAGATGCAGCGTGCCGACAAGGAAGGCTTCATCAATCCGATTTACGTCATGGCCGATTCCGGCGCTCGCGGGTCGAAACAGCAGATTCGCCAGCTCTCCGGCATGCGCGGCTTGATGGCTAAGCCTTCCGGCGAAATTATCGAGTCTCCGATCACAGCAAACTTCCGTGAAGGTCTCACGGTGCTCGAATATTTCGTCTCGACCCACGGCGCTCGTAAGGGGTTGGCCGACACCGCTCTCAAGACCGCGGATTCCGGCTATCTCACTCGCCGTCTCGTCGATGTGGCGCAGGATGTCATCATCAGCGAATACGACTGCGGCACCGTCGATGGCATTTACGTGCAGGGCATCGTCGAAGCCGGAGAAATTATCGAGCCGTTGCGCGATCGCATCGTGGGCCGTGTTTCGCTCGAGAAGATCAAAGACTACGACGGCAACGTGGTGGTCGACATCAACCAGGAAATCACCGAGGAACTCGCCATAGCGATCCAGGCTGCGGGTATCGAGCGCGTAAAGATTCGCTCCGTGCTCACCTGCGAGTCAAAGCGTGGCGTTTGCGTGATGTGCTACGGCCGCAACCTGGCTTCCGGCCGCCTCGTCGAACTCGGCGAAGCCACCGGAGTCATCGCCGCGCAGTCGATCGGCGAACCCGGCACGCAGCTCACGATGCGTACCTTCCACATCGGCGGTACGGCGTCGCGAGTTTCTGAACAGTCGCGTCTCGATGCCAAGAACAATGGCACCGTGCGCTTTATCGGGTTGCAGACGGTAAAGTCGAAGTCCGGAGACTTGGTTGTGATGAATCGTCAGGGTTCGATCGCGATTGTGGACGACAAGAACCGTGAACGTGAGCGCTACTCGGTCATTTACGGCGCGAAACTCAAAGTCAACGACGGCGACCGAGTCGAGCAAGGCAAAGTGATGGTCGAGTGGGATCCTTACACCTTCGCCATCCTTACCGAGATCGGCGGCACCGCGCAGTTCAAAGACCTGCAAGAAGGAGTCACGCTCCACGAAGAAGTCGATGAAGTTACCGGCTTGTCGCGGCACGTGGTGGGTGATTCTCCCGATGAGAAGCGCCAGCCCGCGGTCGTGATCAAGGGCAAGAGCAGCAAGCGTTACCTCATGCCGTCGCGTGCTCACCTGATGGTGCAGGACGGCGACACGGTGTTCCCGGGCGACGTGTTGGCGAAGATCCCGCGCGAGACAACAAAGACCAAGGACATCACCGGTGGTCTGCCGCGCGTGGTCGAACTGTTCGAAGCCCGCAAGCCGCATGAAACCGCAGTCATCAGCGAGATCGACGGCACGGTGAAATTCGGCGAAGTCTCGAAGGGACAGCGCAAACTCTATGTGCAGGCCGATAACGGCACGGAGAAAGAGTATTCTGTTCCGCGCGGCGTTCACATCAACGTGCAGGAAGGCGAGCGAGTGAAGGCTGGCGAACCGCTTATGGATGGCCCGCTCAACCCGCACGACATTCTGGCCGTGCTCGGCGAAAAAGAGCTGCAGTCTTATCTGGTCAACGAAATCCAGGAAGTCTACCGCTTGCAGGGCGTCAACATTTCGGACAAGCACATTGAAGTGATCGTCCGCCAGATGATGCGCTGGGTGAAGGTCGAGGACGTGGGCGACACCACGTTCCTGCTGGAGCAGCAACTGGATAAGTTCCGCTTCCGCGAAGAGAACGAGCGCGTGATCAAGGAAGGCGGCAAGCCGGCTACCGGACGCCCGCTACTGCTTGGCATCACGAAAGCTTCGCTCTCGACCGATTCGTTCATCTCGGCGGCGTCGTTCCAGGAGACTACGCGCGTGCTCACCGAAGCCTCGATCCAGGGCGCGGTCGATCATCTGCGCGGGCTCAAGGAGAACGTCATCGTCGGCCGCCTCATCCCTGCCGGAACCGGCATGGAGTACTACCGCAACGTGCGCCTCTCGCCAGAGATGGAAGAGGCCGCGGCCAAGGTACAGGCGGAAGTTTCGGCTGCTTACGAAGAAGCCGAGCGCGCTCTCGAGATGATGCGCCACGAGGGCGAAACCGAAGAACTAGCTGCGGAATAACCAAACTAGCGGTAATATCTCGGGGGCGAAGCAATTCGCCCCCGATTATTTGTTTGCTCTCCAGGACTCGTCGTCGTGACTTGTCATCGTGAGCGGAGTAAGTGGTCCGTGAAGCGAAGCACCTGCGGAGTCGAGGGATCCCTGTAAGCGTGCATGAAAGCCGGCGCAGGAAGGGTTCCAAAAGGTTGTGTCACAAATTGTAAAGCGGTAGAAGAACCACAGGGACCAAACCGCATCCTTTTAGCAGGTAACAAGTACTAACTATCAATGTCAGCCCACGCCCAGCAATTAGCAATCGAGGAACCCCGTTCGGTTCCCACGTTGCAACCCGCTCCTCCGGGCCCTAAGCTGAAACCAGCAATGCTGCGTTTTCTGCGCTTACTGCGGCTGGCTGTGTGGCGTGCCTTCCAGCACGATGCCTTTTCCATCGCGAAAGCTTCCGCTTACTCGTCGATTCTCACATTCTTTCCGGCGCTGCTGATCGTCGGATCCGTTCTCGCGACCTGGCGCAAAGGCGCACCCTTTATGCGGGAGATCACTTACGCGCTCTCCCGCATTCTTCCCACTGGCGCCAATACGGCGCTGAACTTCCTTCGCAGTGCGGCCACGCGCCCGTTCGGCTTGCTGCTCACCGCATCGCTGATCACGTTGTGGACGGCATCCGGCGTGATGGTTTCATGGATGGAAGGATTCCGCCGCAGCTACGAGCTTCCGAAAGTCTGGGGTCTTATAAAAGAACGGCTGATCGCCTTTGGACTCGTAATCTTCGCGCTCGTGCCGATGACCTTTGCCACTCTGCTGGTTGCCTTCGGCAGCAAAATCGAGGCTAACATCCTCTTCTACACCGCCCGCGAATTCAGCCCCTACATTCTTCTGATGTGGACGATTATCCGTTGGATTATCGCCAGCCTCACCAGCATTGCGGTGATCGCGCTGATCTATCACTTCGCGGTGCCGCGCACCCAGCCGTGGCATAGCGTGCTTCCAGGCGCGAGCATCGCAACTGGCCTGTGGTTTTCCGCCACGCTCCTTTTTGGCTTTTATCTTCGCCACTACGCCGACTACAGCATTATTTACGGCTCGCTTGGCGCAGCCATTGCCTTGCTCGTCTGGATGTATATGATCTCACTCGTCGTTCTTGTCGGAGCGGAATTTAACGCCATGATCTTTCCCCGCGCCATGCTGGGAAAAGAGCTGATTGCCGTCAGCCGCGTCAACCCGTGAATTCTGGGGCAAATCAAACCGCTGAACAAATTGTCATTTCCGCCGATCTTCCATTGTGAAAGAAAAATTCAGATCGATGCCGTTGTTTTGTTTTGCTGACAAGTCCACCAGTTGAGAAGCTTCTAACAATTACAATAGTGGTTCAAAGTAATTCCAGATCAAATTAATGAAACTACGCAAGTCAGAGCCAGCGATCGACAATTCTCGAAACGGGGAAAACACAATTTCAACGCTCGGCGAAACCACATCATCGTCGCCTCGCCGCGCCAAAATCATCTGCACCATCGGCCCCGCCTGCGACACAGAAGCCGCGATGCGCGACCTGATGCGGCTCGGCATGGATGTTGCCCGCCTCAACTTCTCTCATGGGACGCACGAGAACCACGCGCGCAATATCGAGCGCCTGCGCCGCGCCGCCGAAAGAGAAAACCGCACCATCTGCATTCTGCAGGATTTGCAGGGTCCCAAAATTCGCACCGGGCGTCTCGCGGGTCACAAACCCGTCGCGCTGAAAACCGGCTCGACCGTCGTGATCACACCTCGCGACATCGCCGGCACCGCAATTCGCATCGCCACCACGTTCCCCGATCTGGCCCGCGAAGTCACCGCAGGCGCGCGCATCCTGTTGCGGGACGGACTCATCGAACTCCGGGTCCGCACAATTCGTGATGGAGATGTTGTCTGCGATGTCCTGAACGGCGGCACGCTCGGCGAGCACCAGGGGATTAACCTGCCCGGCACGGCTTTATCGATTCCGGCTGTAACCGAAAAAGATCTCAAAGACCTCGAATTCGGCCTGAAGCACGGAGTCGACGCCGTCGCGCTCTCGTTCGTCCGCACCGCCGCCGACGTAAACATGGTCCGCGAAATCGTGCGGGCCCACGGCAGCGATACTCCCCTGATCGCGAAACTCGAAAAGCCGCAAGCGATCGATCATCTCGAAGAAATACTGGGGGCCGTCGACGGCATCATGGTGGCGCGCGGCGATCTCGGCGTAGAAATGCCACCGGAAAAAATTCCGGTAATTCAAAAGCTCGTGATCCGGCGCTGTGCCATCTGGCGCAGGCCGGTGATTACGGCCACGCAAATGCTCGAATCGATGATCGAAAACCCGCGCCCCACGCGGGCAGAGGCCAGTGACGTCGCCAATGCGGTTTTCGACGGTACCGACGCAGTCATGCTTTCCGCCGAAACTGCGAGCGGCAAGTATCCCCGCGAGGCCGTGTCGATGATGTCGCGCATCGTCGTCGAAGCCGAAACCAAGGTCGACGAATTCACTCCCCCGCGCCGGCGGCGCGATCACGAAGGCCTTTCGATTGCGGAAACGATTTGCGAATCCATCGCCCACGCCGCCGAAGACCTGCCCATGGGTGCGATCGCCGTCTTCACAGAAACCGGGAATACGGCTCGCATGATCTCGAAATTCCGGCCAAAAGCTGCGATCTACGCCTTCACTCCGAATGTCGCCGTCGCCCAGCGTACGCACATATATTGGGGCGTGCAGCCGATGAGTTGCGAGACAAAGCTTTCCAGCGACACCATGGTCGATGTGGCCGAACATGACTTGCTCTCTCGCGGATTGCTAAAAGCCGGCGATGTTCTTGGAGTAGTCGCTGGAACCCGCCAGGCCTCCGGTTCGACCAATTTCATGCGGCTGCATACCGTCACTTCGGAAGAAGCCCGCGCTGTGAGCCCTCGCGCGCCTAAGCGCGCCGCCGTCCGCGAAAAGCTATAATCGGCTAGTTATGTCTCAGGAATTTCTCTCGGTGGCCATCTGGGACCCATTGCCCGGCAAGGAAGAGGCATCGCTGGCGACCATCCGCGAGATCTCGGCGATTATCACCAGGAAACACTTCGGCCGTGATCTTCTTTATCGTGGTGGCGGCTCTTACGTCTTGCTTCGCTACTGGAATTCCGAGCAGGCCCGCCAGGACGCATACGAAGATCCGGAAATGTTGCGCTGTTGGGCACGCCTGGGCAACGAGATTCAAACCATAAAGGTATTTGAAAAACTGGAAACTGTGACTGAAGAAGAGAGCGCATTCTAAGGCTCCGCACTGTGAAGGTCCGTGTCCTCTATGGGTGGGATTTAAAGTAGCTCTGATCCACACCAGACGGCCGGAAAATAGAGAAAGCATTCCGAAGCTTAATGTCCTCCCCAACCACTCCGGAAGTATTCACCGACGTCACCGTCGACCCATTTGTGCGCGGACTTCTGCATCGTCCGGCGAACGCCAACGGAGATGCGCTGATAATGACTCACGGTGCAGGAGGCAATTGCAACGCTCCGCTTCTCATCGCGCTGGCTGAGGTTTTCGCCGGCGCAGGATATCTGGCGCTGCGCTGCGATCTACCCTTTCGCCAGGATCGTCCCTACGGACCACCCGGGCCCTTCGACGCGAAGCGCGACCGCGCCGGACTAAAGAACGCGCTTGCCGCGCTCCGCCCGATGGCGACACGCCGAATTTTTCTGGGTGGCCATTCCTACGGCGGCCGTCAGTCCAGCATCTTGTGCGCGGAACAAGATGAAAAGTCCGCCCAGCCAATTTCCGGCTTGCTCCTGCTTTCCTATCCGCTGCATCCGCCGCGCAAACCGCAACAACTCCGGACGCAGCATTTTCCCGATCTCCGTACGCCCTCATTGTTCGTCCACGGCACGCGCGATCCTTTCGGCTCTATCGCCGAAATCGAAGAATCCCTCAAGCTGATCCCGGCGAAGACAAAACTTGTAGCCATCGAAGGTGCAGGCCACGATTTGGGATTCAAAGGAAAAACCAGAAACCAAGAGGTCCCCAGGCTGGTGCTGTCTGAGTTTCAGAGTTTTTTGAGCGAGGCGAGCCAAGGCCGCAGCCCGAAACCACAGAATCCCCGGAAATAGTACAATTTCGGCCGTCCCCTGCGGTGTACCAAACCAGGTTCCGCGCGTCCAACCAATGATTTTCTGAACTGGGAGGTAGCAATTGGCTCTCACCATCGCGGGTCTTTCGAAAACCTACCCCAACGGCGTCAAGGCGCTGAAGAATCTTTCGCTCTCCATCGGCAACAGCATGTTCGGGCTCGTCGGACCGAACGGCGCCGGCAAAAGTTCGCTGATGCGCACCGTGGCCACGCTGCAGGAGCCGGACTCCGGTTCGATCGATCTCGACGGAATTGACGTTCTTAAGCAAAAGGATCAGGTCCGCCGACTCCTCGGCTATCTTCCACAGGAGTTTGGCGTCTATCCCAAGATTTCCGCGCTCGACATGCTTCATCATCTCGCTGTGATGAAGGGCATGAACTCTTCAGGCGAGCGCAAAGAAACTGTCGACGCGCTACTGCAGCAAACCAATCTCTGGGATGTTCGCAAGAAAGCTCTCTCGACATTTTCCGGCGGCATGAAGCAGCGCTTCGGAATCGCGCAGGCTCTGCTGGGGAACCCGCGGCTCATCATAGTCGATGAACCGACGGCAGGCCTTGATCCCGCGGAACGCAACCGGTTTCTGAATCTGCTTTCCTCGCTGGGGAGCGATCGCACGGTGATACTTTCGACGCACATCGTCGATGACGTGCGCCAGCTCTGCCCCCGCATGGCGATTATCGCCTCCGGCGAGTTGCTGCTGGAAGGCGCTCCCAATGAAGCGCTTGCTGCCCTCGCCGGGAAAATCTGGTCGAAGGTAGTTGCGACCGAGGATGAGCTGCGCGCCATTGAGGCTCAGTTCAATGTGATCTCCACGCACCTGGTCGGCGGACAGCACGAAATTCGGGTGTTCGCAAATGCCGCGCCCGGCGAGGGTTTCCGGCCAGTCGATTCCGGCCTCGAGGATGTTTACTTTCTCAACCTCGCGCGCCAGGCGAAAGATAAAGATCGCCCGAACTGACGATAGTCCGAACTAGCTCGTTCGCTTCGAGGATTTTGCCATGACGCTCTTTTGGGAATTTTTTGCATTCGAGATCAAGTTTCGATTCAAGAGCCTGTCGACCTACGTCTACTTCATTCTCTGGCTGACGTTTTCATTTTTGTGCGTCGCATCAGAGAGCTTCGGCCCCATCGGCGGCGGCAACGGCAAGATTCTGCTCAACGGCCCTTACGCCAACACGTATAACGATATTTTCGCCGCGCTCTTCGGCATTATCGTAATCGCTGCCATCTTCGGCACTTCGATCCTGCGCGATTTCCAGCGCGACACGTATCAAATTCTCTTCACCCAACCGATCTCGAAATTCGCTTACCTGGGTGGACGCTGGGCCGGCTCGTTCGTTGCCACTGTATTCGCCTTCTCCGGCACGATTTTCGGAACTTATCTCGGAACTTTCGCACCCTGGGCGGATCACGCGCGCATCGGCCCAAACACCCTGAGCGCGTACCTGCAGCCGTTTTTCTCGATTCTGGTGGTTCAGATTTTTTTTCTCGGTTCCCTATTCTTTGCTGTCTCCGCGCTTTCCCGCAAGATTTTCATCGTCTACCTGCAGGGGGTGGCGCTGTTCATGATTTACCTGATCAGCTTCACCATCTTTTTCGCGACGCGGTCGCTCGAGCGTTTCTGGTCGGGCATCTTTGATCCGATCGGTGTAATCCTAGTCGACGACATCACGCGTTACTGGACGGTCGTCGAAAAAAACACGCAACTCATTACCTGGTCGCCGGCTCTTTCGCGCGGAATTTTTCTTTACAACCGTTTTCTCTGGATCGGAGTTGGCTTCGCCGCTCTCGGCGCCGTCTGGGCATTATTTCCGATGTCAGTCGAGGCGCTTACAGCGCGCTCGCAGAGCCGCCGCGCCGCCAAGGCAAAGGAACTGGAACTCGACGAAGCTACCCCGCTGCGATCGATGTTCGGCGCCCGTCTCCCGCAGGTCCGTCAGGCGTTCAACCGCGCAACAACTTTTGCGCAGTATCGCTCACTCACCCGCCTTCGCCTGCGCAACATCCTGAAAGATGTCGTCTTCTGGGCCATCGTTGCGCTTCTCATCGCTTTCGGCATCAACAACGGACAATTCGCCGGCCGTGTCGCCGACCGGGACGTCTACCCGGTCACCTACCTCATGGTGCAGGCCGTCGAAGGCAGCGCCACGTTGTTTCTCTATATCGTCGCGACTCTCTATGCGGCAGAGTTGCTGTGGCGCGAGCGCGACACCAATTTCAGCGGCATCCATGATGCTTTGCCCATGTGCGAATCGACCGACTGGCTCTCGCGCCTCACCGCCATCATTGTCGTCGAACTAATCCTGCTTACCGTCGCGATGCTCGTCGGCATTGCGATGCAGACGATCGCCGGCTACTACCACTACGAACTTCTGCAATATTTCAAAGAGCTGTACCTGATTACTTTTCCGCAGGTTCTCGCCTTCATCCTGCTGGCGATGTTCGTGCAGACTATTGTCTCGAACAAGTTCGTCGGCCACGCCATCGTGATCGGAATTTTTGTGCTGGTGCCGATTCTCTACAGCTTCGGCTGGGAAAATTCGCTCTACCTCATCATCACTGTCCCCCAATACACCTACTCCGACATGAACGGCTACGGCCACTTCGTTCCCGCCATCTTCTGGTCGATCGTTTATTGGCTGGCGGTGATGGCCGTGGTGGCCGTGATTTCGATTGCCTTCGCTCGCCGGGGAGCCGAAGATTCTTTGCGAGTGCGCGGTCGGCTCGCTCTCGGCCGTGCTCCGCGCCTCGTCCCAGCGGGCCTCTTTTTTCTGATCGTAGCCGCAGGCTCCGGAGCCTGGTATTTCTACAACGCTCACGTGCTCAACGAGTATCTCAACTCCCAGGCGCGGCGCGATATTCAGGCGGATTACGAACGCAAGTTCAAGCAATACGAAAATGCACCGCAGCCCAAAATTACAGCCGTCGACGCGATGATCGACATTTATCCCGATCGCCGCTCATTCGAGGGCAGCGTTCGCATGACTGCAGAAAACAAGACCGGCCAGCCGATCGCGCAAATTCATCTCACCGACCAGAAACAGTCGGTCACCAACGTGAAATTCGATCGGCCGGTGCATCTGGTAAGCTCTGCAGCGCGCAATATCTACTCGATTTATGCCTTCGACCCGCCGCTCGCTCCCGGCGAAAGCGTCACAATTACCTGCAACGTCGGTCACCAGACTCGCGGCTTTCGCGACGGCAACGAGCTTCCGGAACTGGCTTACAACGGCACGTTTTTCGACTCCGACTATTTGCCCTTCGTCGGCTACAATGGCGCCGTCGAACTCGATGACCCGCGCCGCCGCCGCGAAGAAAAGCTTCCGCCCCTCGAAGAGATGGCGCATCGCGGCGATGCTGCTCACTCCCTGAACAACGTATTTTCCGCGCAGGACTCCGACTGGATCACGTATCACACTGTGGTGAGCACGACGCCGGACCAGGTCGCCATCGCCCCCGGATACTTGCAGCGCGACTGGCAAGCCAACGGCCGCCACTACTTCGAATACAGCCTGGGATCGACTCACATCCTCGATTTCTTCTCCTATATTTCCGCCCGCTACGAAGTGAAGAAAGACACCTATCACGGGCCAAACGGCGATGTCGCTCTCGAGGTTTATTACGATCCCGCGCACACTTACGACGTCGACGACATGCTGTCGAGCGCGCGCTCCGGGCTCGATTACTATCAGCAGGTCTACAGCCCATATCAGTTCAAGCAGTTTCGCATTTTCGAATTTCCGCGCTATCGTGCGTTCGCGCAGTCGTTCCCCAATACGGTTCCCTATTCTGAAGGCATGGGTTTTATCGGCCGGGTGAAGAAGACGACCGACGTCGACTACACCTACTTCGTGACGGCGCACGAACTCGGCCACCAGTGGTGGGCCCACCAACTGCTCGGCGCGGACGTCGAGGGTTCGAACATGATGTCGGAGAGCCTTGCCGAATATTCGGCGCTGCAGGTCATGGCCCACAAATACGGAAGGGACCTGATGCACCGCTACCTGCGCAACGAGATCGACACCTACCTGCGCGGCCGCGCCGGCGAGTTCCGACATGAACCGCCGCTGGCGTTGGTGCAGCGCGAGCCTTACGTCTGGTACCAGAAGGGCGGGCAGATTTTCTATACCCTCGCCGACTACATCGGCGAAGACAAGCTCAATCTGGCGCTGCACAACTTCCTCATGCAGTATCGTTACGCCAATGCCAATAATCAGGTCGATGCCGACGCCGATCCGCCTGCATCAAAGGCCGCCGACGCCAACTATCCGGATACGCGAATGCTGGTGGACGCGATTCGCGCCCAGACGCCGCCGGAGCTTCAATATCTGGTGGACGACGGTTTCAACCGCATCGTTCTCTACGACAACAAAGCCGTCTCCGCCACATCGCAAAAGACGCCGGATGGAAAATACAAAGTCACCCTCGAAGTCACGGCGCGAAAAGTGCAGGCCGATGGCAACGGCGCAGAAACGCCGATGCCGTTAGCCGACTACATCGAGATCGGAGTTTTCAGCGGGAAAAAACTGGAGGAAAAGCCGCTCTATCTGAAAAAGGAGAAGTTTACGGAGGACCACAGAACGTTCGTGATTACAGTCGATGAGCAGCCGACGCTCGCCGGCATCGACCCCTACAACAAACTGATCGACCGGAACGCCGACGACAACATGATCGATGTCAGCAAACAATAACGGACTGACCGCCGAGGCCTAATTCACCCAGCCCGATTTTGAGCCGCCGTTCCCTTTGCTCGCGTCGTCATCCGGAGGGACGTAATTCCCGTGCTCGTCGAAGTGCACGTCGCGGTCGTGTTTCCGCATGTAGACTTCAAACTTTCTCGCCGCCCTGCGACGCCGCCAGCGGTAATATTCGTTGCGCATACCGAAGTATTTCTCCGACGCGGAAAGCGTCAGCCCTTTGCGCGGCATAAACTTCAGATATAAGTATCCGAACAGCAGCCCGCCCAGGTGGGCAAAGTTCGCGATGCCGCCGGTCTCCTGAATTGCACCCACCATCGTCAGAAACACGATGCCCCATATAAAATACTTCGCCTTGATCATGAACGGCAGCGGGAACATCATGATCTCGCTCTCGCCGTACAAAACGCCGAAGGCCACCAGCAAACCGTAAATGCCGCCGGAAGCCCCAATCGTCGTGGTGAGCGGAGTGACACCGGGCAAATGCATGTAGCTGACGGCAACGGTCGTCAACGCCGCCATGACTGTGCAGAAAAAATAAAACTCGATAAACCGCTTCGATCCCCAGTCGGTTTCCAGTTGGGCGCCAAACATCCACAAGGCCAGCGCATTGAACAACAAGTGCAGCAATCCAAAATGCAGGAAGGAATAGGTGATAAGTTGCCAGACCATCCCATGCACGACCTGCAAGGGAATCAAGCCTAAGTAAATGCGCACCCAGTAATGCGCCGCCGGAGCAGCAACCTCCAGCAACACCATCAGCAG
>Ga0210391_10000644_pt1 | contig 34863 bp, 30 predicted proteins | sample IncBWC12OmetaG_FD_160573 | JGI IMG/M metagenome (GOLD analysis project Ga0210391, IMG submission 160573) | Forest soil microbial communities from Barre Woods Harvard Forest LTER site, Petersham, Massachusetts, United States - Inc-BW-C-12-O ... | reverse complement strand
TCCCCGGGTCGCAAGAGACCACGATGCGGCTTGCATCTTCACCAAAAAGTACAAACTCCGCCGGAAGCCCATTCGACGCCAGATTCACCCGCGTTCCAACTCCCTTCGCAAATACTTTTTCCGCTAGCGCCACCGCAACTCCACCCTCGGAGCAATCGTGCGCCGAATCCACCAAACTCTGCTGAATTAATTCGATCACAGCCTTCTGCAGTTCAACTTCTTTCTCCAGGTCGAGATCCGGAGGATATCCCCACAGCGCGCCGAGAATCTCTTTGGCATATTCCGAGGACCCGAACTCACTCTCCACATCGGCAATATCGGCTTCTTCGCCCGCGCGCAACAGCACAATCGCGCGTCCCGGCGAAGCGAAATGCATCTTCGCGGTTTTATGCACATCCTCGAGCGTGCCCACCACTCCCATCACCGGCGTTGGATAAATGCCTTCGCCCAGCGTCTCGTTGTAGAAGCTGACATTGCCGCCGGTGATCGGAATCTCCAGCTCTTCACAAGCTTTCGTGATGCCGTCAATGGTTTGCGAAAACTGCCACATGATGTGCGGCTTCTCAGGATTTCCGAAGTTAAGGCAATTCGTCGCACCCACGGGAGTTGCTCCCGAGCACGCGACTTTGCGCGCGGCCTCAGCAACGGCATGCATTGCCCCCAACCGCGGATCGAGATAGCACCAGCGGCTGTTGCCATCGAGCGCCATCGCTAGGCCACGCTGTGGAGCACCGGGGTTCGGATTCTTGATGCGAATCACGCCCGCATCCCCCGCGCCCGGCGCTTCGACCGTATTCGTTTGCACCATGTGATCGTATTGCTGCCAAACCCATCGCTTGCCGCAGATGTTCGGACTGGCCAGAAGTTGTTTGAGAGTCTGCGTGAAGTCTTTGACTCCGTTGAGTTGAATGTGCGCCGGCATCTCGCGCGATACCGGCGGCTCCCATCGTGTCAGAGGACGTTTGTACACGGGCGCATCGTCGGTCAGCGCCTGGTTCGGAATTTCTGCGACCACTTCGCCGTGGTGAAGCACGCGCAGTTTATTATCGGTCGTGACCTTGCCCACCTCGACGGCATCCAGGCCCCACTTTTCGAAGACGCGGAAAACTTCCTGCTCGCGGCCCTTCTGCGCGACCAGCAACATGCGCTCCTGCGATTCGCTGAGCATAATTTCATAAGCGCTCATGCCGGTTTCGCGCTGCGGTACTCGATCCAGTTCGATCTCAATTCCGACGCCGCCGCGCCCACCCATCTCGCAAGTCGAACAAGTCAGCCCCGCCGCACCCATATCCTGTATGCCAACAATCGCTCCCGTCTGCATCGCTTCGAGGCAAGCTTCCAGCAACAATTTCTCGAGGAATGGGTCGCCGACCTGCACATTCGGGCGCTTCGCTTCCGACGCTTCACTGAATTCTTCGCTGGCCATCGTGGCGCCGTGAATGCCATCGCGCCCCGTCTTGGCGCCAACGTAAATCACCGGGTTTCCTTCGCCCGCCGCGCGCGCATAGAAAATCTCATCCTTGCGCACCAGCCCCATGGCAAACGCGTTCACCAGCGGATTACCCGAATAGCAAGCCTCAAACTTGGTCTCGCCGCCCAGGTTCGGCACTCCAAAACAATTGCCGTAAGAAGCGACCCCGCTCACGACGCCTTCAATAATGGAATGATTGCGATGAATCTCGGCTTGCGTAGCGGCGGACGCATTCGTCCGCCCGCCGACACTTTCCTTTTGCTCCCGGACGAATGCGTCCGGGGCTACGTGTTTCGTAATCGGCCCAAACCGCAACGAGTCCATCACCGCGACCGGCCGCGCTCCCATGGTGAAAATGTCGCGCAGAATTCCGCCCACGCCGGTGGTCGCGCCTTGAAACGGCTCGATAAACGACGGATGATTGTGCGACTCAATCTTGAAAGCGCACGCCCAGCCGTCGCCGATGTCGATGATGCCGGCGTTCTCCCCCGGTCCCTGCAGCACGCGCTTGCTGCGCGTGGGCAGCCGCTTCAGGTGCACGCGCGACGATTTGTAGGAGCAGTGTTCACTCCACATCACACTGAAGATGCCGAGTTCGGTGAGCGTAGGCTCCCGGTTCCCGAGCAACTGCTTAATTTTTTCGTATTCGTCCGTAGTCAGGCCATGTTGCCGGAGGGTCTCCGGGGCAAATGCAGGAGTTGTGGAAGTGGCCATGGAAGACTTCTATTGTCTCATTTCGCGGCCTCTCTAGAAAGCGAGAGTTTGGAGGGAAATTAAGTATTGGAGCGGCGGACGCCTTCGTCCGCCCGTTTCCAACTAATTCCGCCAGGTCTTCGATTTAAGTGATCAGATCTAGCCTTACCCGAAACCGGAGACCTAAGACCCATGACCTGAGACCCAAGACCCGTGACCTGCCTGCCTCCGGCTTCCGGTAAACTTTCCCGGACATGAAATCCATCATCGTTGGAACCGCCGGCCATATCGATCACGGCAAAACAGCCTTGGTGAAGGCACTGACGGGAATCGACGCCGACCGCTTGGAAGAAGAGAAGCGTCGCGGCATCACCATCGACCTCGGCTTCGCGCACATGGAGTTGCCCACTCCAACCGGCGATAAATTGCGCTTAGGTTTTGTCGACGTTCCCGGCCACGAGCGTTTTGTCCGAAACATGTTGGCCGGCATTAGCGGCATCGACCTGGTGTTGTTGGTCATCGCCGCCGATGAGGCAATCAAGCCGCAAACCCGCGAACATTTCGACATCCTGCAACTCTTGGGCGTGCGGCGGGGCATCACCGTCCTCACCAAATCGGATGCAGTCGACTCCGAGACGCTCGATGTCGTAAGGCTGGAAGTGGAAGAGTTCCTCCGCGGCACATTCTTGGACCAGTCAAATGCGATCATCGCCGTGAGTTCCTTGACCGGCGCTGGATTGGACGAACTCAAACGCGCGATGTTCACCGCCGCAGCGGACGCCCAACCCAGAGATTCACAAGCACTCGCGCGTCTGCCAATCGACCGGGTGTTCACCATGAAAGGCTTCGGCACCGTAGTGACAGGAACTCTGATGACCGGAATGATTCGCCGCGAAGATGAACTCGAAGTCTTCCCCACCAGCCGCCGCGTGCGCGTGCGCGGCTTACAAGTTCACGGACAGACAACAGACATTGCCGTTGCCGGACAGCGCACCGCGGTAAACCTGGCCGGAGCGAGCACAGAAGACCTATCGCGAGGTATGACGCTCGCGCCCCCCGGCGCATTCGAGACCACGCGGCGCGTGGACGTTAAATTGCGCCTGTTGGCTTCCGCGCCGCGCCCGCTAAAAGATCGCTCGCGAGTGCATTTTCATTCCTACACTATGGAAACCGTTGCGGAAGTTGCACTGCGCGAGCCGAAGCAAAAGCAAATTGCCTCCGGCGAAGAGGTGTTTGCGCGGCTGAAGTTGCCAGAAGCCGCGCTGCTCCTGCCGGGAGATCGATTCATCATCCGGCAGTTTTCTCCGGTCGTAACGATCGGCGGTGGAGTGGTTCTCGATGCCACGCCGATGCAACGCATGTCGGATCACGCCGCATTTCTGAATGTTCTTGCGGGCAACGATGCTGAAGCGACTCTAAAGGCACGGATTGCGCGACGAATGCACGAAGGAATCACGATAGCTAAGTTGATTGCGGAGACTGGTTCGCCGAGAAGCGTAATCGAAACCCAACTGGCGCAGGCGCTGCGGCAAGGCCAAGTGCTGCGCATTGGCGATCGATTGGTCCATGCGCCGGCGATTCTCGGTATTCAACAGCTCATCCTCAAAAAGCTTGACGACTTTCACAAGAAGAACCCGCTGGTTGGCGGCGTTGCGAAGGAAGAACTGCGCGAGCAAGTCGGGGCATCACAAGAAGTGTTCGGCGCAACCCTGGAAATTTTGGTTCGCGAGAAGAAAATCGAAGTTCCCGGCGACCTGGTCCGCGTCTACGGCCAAGGCGTGGTCATGAAAGATGAAGAAGCCGAATCGAAGAAGACCATCGAGGGCGCATTCGCTTCCGCCGGATTGCAAGTTCCCGCTCTGCAGCAGGTGATTGCAGGCCTTAAGGTCGACCGCGTGCGGGCACAGAAAATCGTGACCTTGCTCCTGCGGGATAAGGTGTTGATCAAGATCTCCGATGAGTTGGTTTTTCATCGCAGCGCGCTAGAAACCTTGAGGCGACAAATGGCGGCGTACAAATTGCAGTCCTCAAAGATCGACGTGGCAAAATTCAAAGAGTTAACCGGGGTAACCCGCAAGTATGCAATCCCTCTGCTGGAATACCTGGATCGCGAGCGCGTGACAAAACGAGTCGGGGACGCGCGAGAAATCCTCTGAAAACAATGGGTTTTTTAAATCTCTAAATCACTCAATGACTCAATCAATCAATTCCTTCAGATCTTTTCCTCCGGAAATTCCAATTCCAGACCAAGTGGATCGGTTACCCGGTTAGTGAGATTGGCCAGTCCGGCCAGCATGTGCAGGTCGACGATCTCTGGGTCGGAAAAATGCTTTTTGAGTTCGTCAAAGTCGGCTTGATTAATCTCGCGTGGCGTCCGCGTCAGCTTCTCGATATACACCAGAGCTGCCCGCTCTTTTTCACCGAAGCGCGAATAGTCACCCGCTTTCAGCGCAGTCCAGTCTTCCGCAGTCAAGCCAGCCCGCTTTGACGATGCCGCGTGGTGCTGCGTGCAGTATCGACATCCATTAATCAGCGAAATACGCAAGTAGATAAGCTCGTATAGTTTTCGATCCAGCGACTTCCCCACGCTGCCGTAGAAGTTTAGAAAACTCTTAAGCATCTCGGGACGATGTGCCAGCGCTTTCTGAATGTTCCCTGGTTTCCCGCGAAGTGTTGTTTCATAAATCTCGCGCACCTCCGGAGATGCTGCTTCCGGGGCGATTAAGCCAATGCGTGCCATCGAATTCCTCCAGAATTAATTCAACCCTCTTCATCATAGAGCAGTGCCAGCGTCCGTCGCGACGCACCGAACCGTAGATTTCGACAAACTCTGCCGACGTAGAGAAAGACGTAGAGAAAAATGTTGCTGCGCCGATAGATAGAACATGTTCCCTGCGCCGCGCTCGAGGAGAAGCTGAGGATGCATAAGTTGTTGCCGGTTCTCGTACTCCTGTTAGCGATCCCCGACTTTCACGCCCAGGACACGGCGCAGACCGGTGCCGACCAAGCCAGAATCCTGGCGCTCGAAAATGCCTGGAACCAGGGAGTGCAACAGAAAGACGAGGCTGTGCTGAAGTTGCTGCTCGGACCGGATCTCGTCTACATCGACTACGACGGCACAATAATGGATAAAACGGCGTATCTGGCCAGCGTACGGTCGCAAGCCCTTCATGCCGCGCGAATTGTCAGCGAATCCATGAAGGTGAGCCTGTATGGTGGCGCCGCCATCGTGAACGGCGTCTATCGCGAAAATGGTCTGAAGAACGGGAAGCCCTCCTCCCTCCGAGAGCGTTTTACCGATACCTGGGTCCGTCAACACCAGGACTGGGTGTGCGTGGCCAGCCAATCGACTTTACTCGTGCGTTGAAAGCCGCATTGAGTGCCAAGCCGATTCGTTCAAGTCAACCATTCCTGTATTCTCTGTTCATGTTGTCGATTCGTCCGGCCGAAGTAAAAAGCCCTGAACGTTTGAACCGTTGTCTACGCAAAGCGACGGAGCAAGTATCTTGAGCGCGCGTGTTCGCATTATCGGAGCCGGATTGGCTGGCTCGGAGGCGGCATGGCAGTGCGCACGTCGCGGAGTCGACGTCGAATTGTTCGAAATGCGTCCGGCGCATTCGACTCCCGCGCATCAGACCGCTGACTTTGCGGAACTCGTTTGCTCGAATTCTCTTAAGTCGGATAGCGAAAATACCGCCCCGTGGCTCTTGAAGGAAGAAATGCGGCGGGCAGGTTCGCTGCTGCTGCAGATAGCCCACCAGTGCGCGGTTCCAGCGGGCCATGCGCTGGCCGTGGACCGCGTTGCATTTGCCGCAAAGGTCACCGAAGCAATTTCGCAGAAACGCCTGATCACCGTCCGGCGCGAAGAAGTAACCACTCTTGACATTGCAAATCAAATCACCATCGTGGCTACAGGGCCCCTCACTTCTGAAACCCTCGCTGCGGAGATTACGCGCTTAAGCTCTTCGCAAGAAGCGCACGAGTCCGAACCCGCTGCTCCCGGAGTTTCACAAAATCCACGCCTATACTTTTACGATTCCATCAGTCCAATCGTTGAGGCCGATTCGATCGACATGTCGCGCGTCTACATGGCCGCTCGCTATGACAAGGGCTCGGCGGATTACATCAACTGCCCCATGACCCGCGAGGAATACGACCTTTTTTATGACGCCTTGCTCACTGCGCACTCGGTGGAAGATCGCGACTGGGAGAAATTGAACTACTTCGAAAGTTGTCTGCCCATCGAAGAAATCGCGCGGCGTGGGCGCGACACGCTACGCTTCGGCCCCATGAAGCCGGTGGGGTTAAAAGATCCGCGCACCGGAAGGATGCCTTATGCAGTGGTTCAGCTGCGGCAGGAAAATCTGCGGGCAGATTCCTACAACCTCGTCGGCTTCCAAAATCATTTGAAGTTCGGCGAGCAGGCGCGCGTGCTGCGCATGATTCCGGGACTGGAGAATGCCCGCTTTCTCCGCTACGGCCAGATTCACCGCAACACCTACATCAACGGTCCAGCGTTGTTGCAGGAAACCCTGCAGATGAAAGCTCATCCTCGAATTTTGTTCGCCGGGCAGATTTGCGGCGTAGAGGGCTATGTCGAATCCATTGCGACCGGCTTGATGGCGGGCATGCACGCGGCCGCCCTAGCCCTCGGTGATCGGCCCGTGCCACCTCCGCGAGCTTCAGCGTTCGGTTCTCTGGTTCATTACGTCGCTCATGCGGACCCTTCAAACTTTCAGCCCGCGAACATTACCTTCGATCTTTTGCCCGCGCTGGAGAAAAAAATTCGCGACCGCAAGGAACGTCACCGCTTGCAATGCGAGCTAGCACTTCGTGAATTCGATTCCTGGGCGGAAAAAGTCAAGATAATGGTGGCGAGTGGCTGACGTCTCCGAGGCGGGAAATAGCGATGGCGGCACAGATTGAGATTCGTCGCGCTGCTCTAGAAGACGCGCCGGTGATCGCTGCGTTGCTGTATGAGGCATTCGTGGAGTTCAAATCCCTTTACACGGATGGAGGCTTTTCCGCGACGACTCCGGACGCTGCTCACATTCTAGTGCGCATGCACGAGGGACCGGCTTGGCTGGCGATGAGCAGCGAAGTTGCGTTGGGAACCGTAGCCGCGCTTGTAAAAGCCCAGTCTGTGTATATTCGGGGTATGGCGGTTCTGCCTTCGGCCCGTGTCTCCGGCGTTGGCGCGGCGTTGCTCCGGCATGTGGAAGATTGGGCCGCCTCGCAGGGATGTTCTCGGTTATTCCTCAGCACCACGCCGTTTCTCAGCGCAGCCATTCATTTGTATGAAAAATTTGGTTTCCGGCGCACCGGCGAAGGCCCGCATGAATTAGCGGGGACGCTGCTTTTCACCATGGAGAAAAAACTCTTTGGCACACAGTTCTTCGGCACCAAATGAAGCGACAAGGCTCTTCCATCTCAACTCTCGCCTGAATTTCTTTGCAACTAAAGCCTTCTGGGATACGTACCAATAACCAGGACAAAACCGTCGGCGGGCTTACGTTCCCGGCTGGGTCGCGTCCAATGAAAGAAAAGCTGTCAGCCAGCGCAATGACGCTACGAGATCTCCTTACCGATGTTTTACGCACCTTGTGGTCGCATAAGCTGCGCGCCTTTCTGACAATGTTCGGAATCGCCTGGGGCATTGTGTCGATCGTGCTGATGGTGGCAGCTGGCGAGGGCTTGCGCAAAGGCCAAGAGGAGCAGACCAGAACTCTCGGCAAGGACGTGATGATTGTTTTTCATGGTCGTACCAGCCTCCAGGCTGGCGGAACCCACGCGGGCAGGCTGGTGCACTGGGAAGATGAGGATGTGCCGGTCGTGCAGTCGGAAGCCGTGGATTGCGAATACGCCATCCCGGAGTTAGAGCAGCAAACCGTTCTGACGCACAGCAATTTCAACAATGCCTCGTTCACCGTGACTGGTTCCTATCCAGAATTCGGCTCCATTCGCAGTCTGACCGTGGGTCTGGGACGTTTCTATGATTGGGACGACATGCGTGATTCGCGGCGTGTAGCCTTCCTGGGCTCGGATGCCTCCAAACAGCTGTTCCCCGGGCGCAATCCGGTTGGCGAAAATATTTACCTAAACGACTTTCCCTATGTCGTCATCGGCGTAATGGCAACCAAGAAGCAGGATTCCAGCTATGACGGCTGGGACGTAAACAAAGTCTTCGTCCCTTTCTCCGCTATGCGGCGCGACTTCCCCGACAAGCCTCCGGGCACGCCTACCACCTTCGATCAGCTGCTCGTGACGCCGAAATCGGTGGAGCAGCACGGAGCCTGCAAGCATGAAGTCCGCATCGCTCTGGCTCGCATGCACCGTTATGATCCCAATGACAAAGAAGCTTGTCCCATCTGGGATACGGTCCAGGAAGCGAAGGCCTTCCGGCAGATGACCGACGGCATGAAATATTTTCTCGGCGCCGTCGGAGTTGTCACCCTGATGCTCGGCGGTATTGGTGTGATGAATGTAATGCTGGTCGCGGTTCGCGAGCGCACTCGCGAAATTGGAGTGCGGAAGGCACTGGGCGCTCCCTCTGCCACAATTCTGCGGCAGTTTTTTATTGAAGCTTTGATTATTGCCCTGCTCAGCGGCGCGATTGGGTTGGGTGTCGCGTTTGGTTTTTGCGCTCTCGTAAATCTTTTGCCGATGCCGGATTTCTTCGCTGGCCTAATTCCCGACTGGACCTCGGGCTTGGTCGCGACCGTCCTGTTGGGAACAGTTGCGGTGATCGCGGCGCTGTATCCCGCGCGCAGAGCTGCATCCATCGATCCCATTGAGGCTCTGCGCTACGAGGCGGGTGGATAAAGAATGCCGGCTCGTACCTCGTGAAAATTAATGCACTTCGTAGTTAGGCAACTTTGTTAGGCAACTTTCTTCCCGATGTCGATTGAGATCATTCACGAAGCCTGGATCGCGCTGAAGCGTAACCTGACGCGTAGCTTCCTCACCATGCTTGGCATCGTCTGGGGAATCGCGACCGTCACCTTGTTGATCGCTTATGGCAACAGCTTCCGCAGCATTCTGGTGCACGGCTTCGACGCATTCGGCAAAAGCGTCGTGATCTGCTGGCCGCAGCAAACCAGCGAGCAACCGGGCGGACAGCGCGCCGGCAAGAAGGTTGTTGTCGAACAGTCCGACGTCGATATGGTAATGGCAACCGCACCCCTGGTGAGGCATGTGTGCCGCGAAACCGTGAATCGTCCGGGAATCGCCTACGGCGACCGCATCGTGGGTACCGCCGCGATTCGCGGAGTTTGCCCCGAGTACGGCGAGATGCGCAACGAGGTCCCGTCTGAGGGCCGGTGGATCGATGCCGCCGACCAACTCGAAAGGCGGCGCGTGATCTTTCTCGGCGGACGCGTCAAAGAACAACTCTTCAGCGGCCGCCCGGCAATCGGAGAAACCGTTGAAGTCGGCGGCGTGCGTTTCACCGTCATCGGCGTGATGGCCCGCAAAATCCAGCTCAGCAATTATTTCAGCAGCGACGATGACTCCGCATGGATTCCCTACTCGACGGCAGGCGATCTGTGGAACACGCGCTACGCAGCCGTGCTCATATTTGAACCAATCGCGCCGCAGTTCGAAAAAAAAGCAATGGCGCAGGTGCTGGCCGCAGTCGCCACACGGCAGCAATTTTCGCCGACCGATCCCAAAGCCTTCCAAATGTTCGGGCGCGATGAGTTTCGCCCGGTAATCGATGCCCTCACCATCGGCCTGCAGGTGCTGCTCGCTTTCATTGGAACTCTCACGCTGGGCATCGGCGGCGTGGGTGTGATGAACATAATGCTCGTCTCCGTCGATGAACGAATTCGCGAGATCGGGCTCCGCCGCGCTCTGGGCGCAAGAAAACGGCACATCAAGCTGCAGTTTCTGGCCGAGACTTTGTTGATCATGCTGCTCGGCGGAGCCATCGGCGTGGCCTTGTCCTATGCCATTGCCGCTGCCGTCGGCACGCTGCCCATGATGGGCCCGCTTTTTGAAGACGATTCCGGTCAGGGCGATATTCACCTGCGGATCTCTTTAATGACGGTCTTGCTCTCCAGCGTAGTTTTGCTGGTCGTCGGCGTAATCAGCGGACTCGTTCCCGCCCTCCGCGCCTCGAAGCTCGATCCCGTGGAGGCGCTGCGCTATGAATGATCCGCCGGTTCATATCAAGGTAGAGCTTCGGCGACCGGACGAACTTCACTGTCCCGCTTTCCGATTTGATTTGATCCCCGGCGCATTTCGCAGTACCCTGCTGAATCACTCGTACTCGAGGTGACCATTGCCAATCTCCGCCGCCGACTCGGTCTCTCTGGCCTTTGAGCACACCAGGAAGCAGCTCTTCCAACCCTTCCGGTTTGGTCAATGGATCAGGCTCGCCATCGTCGGACTGCTGGCCGGAGAGCTCGGCTCAGGTGGCGGATGCAATCGCTCCAATCTCAATTTTCCCACTCACCCCGGCGCACCATCTCACTCTCCCTTCCCGCACTTTCCAGCAATGGACCTTGCGCTCCTGGCCAGTCTAATAGCGGTCATCGTGATCGCTGCCTTCGTAATCGGAATCATCTTCGCATACATCAGCAGCGTGATGCGTTTCATTCTCTTCGACAGCGTCCTCGCGAAGCAATGTCACATTCGCGACGGCTGGATGCGCAGGCAAGGTCCCGGCTGGCGATTTTTCCTGTGGAAGTTGTTTTATCTATTCGCGACGCTGGCAGGCTTTGCTTTGCTAATCGGAGTTCCCGCGGCCTTTGCTTTTGCCATGGGTTGGCTGACAGCGCCGAAAGAGCACGTGCTCCCGCTGGTGCTGGGAGGAATTCTTCTTTTCCTCGTCCTGCTTATATTCGTCATCACCCTCGCAGTGATTTTCGTGCTCACCAAAGATTTCGTTGTGCCGCAAATGGCCCTCGAGGAAATCGGGGTATTCGAAGGCTGGCGCAGATTGTGGCCCATGATCGAAGCCGAGAAGGCCAGCTATGCCGGCTACGTCGGACTGAAGATTTTGTTGGCCATCGGCGCCGGAATCCTTGTCGGAATAGCCACCCTGATTCTCGGTCTTATCATTGCCATTCCAACCGTCGGGCTGAGTATCATCGCCATCGTTACCGGTAAAACTGCCGGACTCACCTGGAATGCTTATACGATCACCCTCGCCGTAGTCATCGGCAGCGTCCTGCTCGCGATTTTCATGTTTCTGATCGCGTTGATCTCTGTCCCGGTCATCGTTTTCTTTCCCGCTTACTCAATCTATTTCTTCGCGTCGCGATATCCTGCCCTCAGTGCCTCGCTTTATGCTCTCGCACAACCCGCGACGCAACCCTTCATCGCCCCTCCCATCCCTCCGCAACAACCGCCGCCATTGCCACCAACTCCTCAGCCCGCGGGATAACTGGCACACGCACTCTGGCCTCACGAACGCGCTTAACTCACTGCTGCGGATTTCTCAGCCTGCTTCCGTTCCTATGCGGCCACGAAAACCGGCGGCCAATAATGCACTTCACAATCAGGTGATCGGTCGAACGCGTCGCCCCCACTCCAACCCCAAAATTGAATTCCCACTGCGGCCCGAAATCCACATCGATCGCCGGAAAGAACTGCTGTTGCTGGTCTCTGAGCGCATCAAAGCCGGTGATCGAACCGTAAGCCGCGTAATACTCCAGCCCACCCGCAATCTTCTTGGTGAAGTCATAACTGAAACTTCGCATTCGGCGAAAAGGTCACTCCCTGGTTCACGCTCGGTCCATGCCACGAGCGGTCCAGCGCGGGATTAAACGACAGGTACCACGGCCCAATTTTCTTGTCGATAATCGGCCGGATTTCCCAGGTCCACGTGTCCGGCGAAAATGCGGCGCGCTGGTAACCAATTTCATTCGATAAACTCACGCCCACCGGCCAATGCCACCGCTCGGGCGCGCGCACCCGTGGCCGAATGTGGTCGCCCACCCATTGCCAACCGCCGTCTGATTGAATGCTGGTAAAAACGTAAAAACCAACCTCGGCCCAGTCATTGATCCCCTGCGTGATTTCCAGCGTCTCATGCTCGGCGTGGTTCGTGGGCAGCATCCCGTCCTGCGCCGTCTTGCTGCCTTCAACCGTGAAATTCGAGTGGATCTCGACCATCGTCGCCCGCTGCGCAACCGTGTCAGACCCATAGACCTGTATTTCGTAATTGTCTTGCGCCACGCCCTGCGAAGCGAGAACTACGGCGATAACGAAAGCGAGAATAACGATGAATGGACCATGAAGACCAAGCGCCGCCACCCTGCGCCAGCTGAGTGCCATGGTCAAGTCTATCTTCCCGCGTGCGCATTCATCCACCGCCGCTGTGATTCGATGGAACTCTCACGCCGCGTCGGGTGTCTGATGTTGCAGACACGCGCGCGCCGAATATGAGCCAAGGAGCTTTTCATGGCAATATCAATGGCAGGCGGAGGTGCGCACGGCCCGCAGATTAACATCACACCGCTGATCGACGTGCTGCTGACGCTGATCATCGTCTTCATGGTCGTCGTGTCGATGGACAAGGAGCAGGGAGAGACAGCCCAAATTCCGCAGCCGGATCAGAAGCAAACCCAAAACATCTCGCAGCCGCGCACCGTCGTAATTCAGGTGGTCTGGACCATGAAGGATCAACCGCCAACCGTAAAGATCAATCAGGACAACGTGCGCTGGCAGGACAACGTGCGCTGGGAAGATCTGGAAGCGCGCCTTGCTGAAATCTACTTGAAGCGCGCCGAAAAAGTGGCCTTCGTCCGCGGCGACGCCGACGTCGACTTCCAATACGTCGCCGACGTAATCGACGTAGCGCACCACATAGGCCTGCGCATAGGCCTTTTGACGATGAACCGGGAGCTGCCGGTAGAATAATCGATCAATTCCGCGCCCTGTTCTTAATCCAAATCGGCGTCCCCAAGAATCCGAATGCCTCCCGAATCTGATTCTCCAAAAATCGCTGGTAAGAGAAGTGAAGCTTCACGGCGCGATTTGTGAACAGCACAAACGTCGGCGGCGCAACCGACGCCTGCGTCATATAAAGAATTTTCACCCGCGAGCGCATGGGAACCGACGCCCGCTCAAAATCCACGGTTTCGATAAAGCGATTCATGGCCGATGTTGGAATCCGCTTACGTCGCTCAGTCGCAACCTCTTCGAGCAGCGGAAAAATCTTCTCCGTACCCTTGCCGCTCTTGGCCGAAATAAAAACAATGGGCGCATAGTTCAGAAATTTCAGGTCCCAGCGCAGCCGCTCTTCGTAAGCCTCGCGGTCGCTAGGACGTTTGCTCTCCCGCATGCGCATGGCCTTCGACGGCCTGCCAGCTTTCTGCGCGCCGCCAGTGACCAGATCCCACTTGTTTACCACAATAATCATCGAGCGACCGCTCTCGTGTGCGTAACCCGCGATTGCGGCATCGAGCTGGCTCACGCCCTCAGTAGCATCGATCACCAGCAGCGCAATGTCCGCGCCCTCAAGGTGCTTGCGCGCCATCACTACCGAAAGCTTCTCCGCCATCAGATGGGTCTTGCCCTTGCGCCGAATGCCCGCCGTGTCGATAAATCGAAACCGCCGCCCATTCCGCTCCACGATTTCATCCACCGCATCCCGCGTAGTCCCTGGAATCGGCGACACAATGGCCCGATCCGACGCGGTCAGGCAATTCAGCAGGGTCGACTTCCCAACATTCGGATGACCGATGATCGCGACCTTAGTCTCGTAGACGGGCTCGGTGTCACCCGTAATCTCGTCCGGCGATTCGGGTTCCTGCCCATCCGCCTCTGTGTCCCCTGTGTTTAGTTCTTTAGCGGCCGGCAACACCTCCAGCACCGCATCCAGCAAATCGTCTATCCCGCGCCCATGCTCCGCCGAGATCGGAAACATCTGCTTGATCCCCAGTCGATGAAATTCATCGACAATCGACGCCTGCTTTTCGCTATCAGCCTTATTCACCGCCAGGAAAAGCGGCCGCCCAGTCTTGTGCAGAAGCCGCACCAACTCCATATCTGGCCCCGCCAGCTCCGCCCGCCCGTCGATCACCATGATGATCGCCGCAGCTTCATCAAACGCAACCCGCGCCTGTCGGAAAATTTCCGATGGAATGAAATCCTTGTCCTCCGGAAGAATGCCGCCGGTGTCAATGATCCGCATGCGCCGGCCGCGCCACTCTGCATCGCCATAAAGCCGGTCGCGCGTGATGCCCGGTTCATCGCCCACAATAGCGCGTCGCGAGCCCACGATGCGGTTAAACAAAGTAGACTTGCCGACGTTCGGCCGCCCCACGATGGCAATCGTCGGAACGCCCGCTGCGGTGGTGGCGATCGTGTTGGTCGAGTTGTAAGTGGGTTGAGTCAAGGTGCTGAGTCAAAATAAATGCTGAGTCAAAATGAATGAAGCTCGAATGTAAGACAGCAGCCCCGGCTGTCCTTCGCAGACCCAATTTTTTCGCGAATGATGCTGGCGAGCCGGAAGCTCTATTATAGAGACTCCCGTGGCTTTAAGCTCCCAACCCGTTTCTCCTTCAACGTCCAACCGCACCGCACCTGCGGGTAAGGACGGTTCGAACCCTTCCTCTTCAACCCTGTACCAGTTTTTCTCTCCTGGAGGAGTCCTTGCCCGCACGCATCCCGCATACGAATTTCGCCGCGGTCAACTGCAGATGGCGGAGGCCGTCGAGAAAGCTCTCGAAGAAAAGCGGCACCTCATCGTCGAAGCCGGCACCGGCACAGGAAAAACTCTCGCCTATCTGATGCCGGTCATCCGCTCCGGCAAACGCGTGATCATCTCCACCGGCACGAAAAATCTGCAGGAGCAACTCTTCTACAAAGACATTCCGTTTCTCGAGCACGCTCTTTTTGGCGACTCGGGGACGCGCCTTTCGGTTTGCTACATGAAAGGCCGCAACAATTATCTCTGCCGCAAGAAACTCTATGACCTCACCGATCAGCCCGTGCTCAGCGGCTTGCAGGAGATTGACCAGTATCGCGCGATTGCCGCGTGGGAAAAGGCGACCGCCACCGGCGACCGCGCCGAGCTTGCCGAACTCCCCGAGGCCAGCCAGCTCTGGCACAAGCTCGATGCCCGCTCCGACGCCTGCATCGGACAGAAATGCAGCGAGTTCAAGCGCTGCTTCATCACCGAAATGCGCCGCCGCGGCATGGAGAGCGACATCGTCATCGTCAATCATCATCTCTTTTTTGCTGATCTCGCGATCAAGCTGCAGGCCGATGGTGCGCCCGATGCGGGCATTCTGCCCGATGCAGCCGCAGTAATTTTCGACGAAGCCCACGAACTAGAAGATGTAGCCGGAAATTATTTCGGCATCTCGGTCAGCAACTTGCGTGTCGAAGACCTTGCCCGCGACGTGGAAACATCGCTCCAGCATAACCGCATGATGTCCGCTTTGCTCTCCGGAGCCTTAGGCAGTCTCCGCGAGCGATCGCAATTCTTCTTCTCGCTGCTTCCGCCAGGCGAAGGCCGTTTCGCCTTTGAAACCCGTCGCGAATTTCTGGAAGAAAACGGCGATGAGTTCCTCGCGCTCAATCAGGCGCTGGCTCGCCTTGCAGGCGAACTCGAAGGCCTGCCGCAGAAGCCTGAAGAAGTTTTCAACTTCGTACGGCGCGCTCAAGAAATCCAGATGCAACTCGGATTCGCGATGGAATCCGATGACCGCAACACCGTTTTTTGGATCGAGCGCCGCGGCGGTCGAGGAAACTACCGGGACGGCCAGACAACAAACAAGGGGTCTTCAGCCCCTGAGGGCAACCGCGGCAGGCAAAACGTCTTTTTGCAAGCCACCCCAATCGACATCGGTCCGATCCTTCGCGAGTGCCTGTGGTCGAAGCTCGAGTGCGCCGTCCTGACTTCCGCTACGCTCGCCGTCGGCGGAGGCTTCGAATACATCCGCCAGCGTCTCGGCGTGGAGCATGCCCGCGAGTCCGTGCTGCCTTCGCACTTCAATTACGAGAGTCAGGCTTTGTTCTACGTGCCGCCCGATCTCCCCGATTCACGGACACCGCAGTTTACGGCGAAGGCTGCGGAGCGCATTCGCAAACTGCTCGAGACCACGCGCGGCCGCACATTCGTTCTATTCACCAGCTATGCGCAGATGAACGATATTTACAACCGGCTGCTCGGCGAACTTGAGTTCCCCATGCTGCGCCAGGGTGACGCGCCGAAAAGCGCCCTCCTCGACGAATTCCGGCTCACGCCTCACGCCGTCCTGTTCGCCACTTCATCGTTCTGGCAGGGAGTCGACGTACAGGGCGAGCAGTTGAGTTGCGTAATCATCGACCGTCTGCCATTCGCGGTTCCCAGCGATCCAGTTGTCGCCGCGCGCGTGAAAGCAATCGACGCCGACGGCGGCAACGCGTTCTTTCAATATCAAGTACCCTCAGCGGTCATCACCCTGAAACAAGGCTTTGGACGGCTCATTCGCTCACTTCACGACCGCGGCCTTCTGGTCCTGCTCGACAACCGCATCCTGAAAAAACAATACGGCCGCGTCTTCATCGACAGCCTGCCGAATTACAAGAAAACTACGGATATGAGGGTGGTCGAGGAATTCTTCGGGCGCGCAGAATAGGCCTCGCTCCGCGGAGAGCTCAAGCGAAGTCTTCCGGCAGTGTTGCTTAAGAGAGACGTCTCAGCTTTCTGAAGTACTCATGTGGGCAGCCGCCCTCGGCTGTCCATCGAGCGCAGCTCGATTCGCTTTTCTTTCTTGGGGAAGCAAACTGGGACACTACCCCCGTTCACACATACTCCCGCTCCGCCCGCCGAATCTCTTTGTACCGTTCAAAAACTTTCTCTTCGCTTTCCAGTCCAAGCAGGGAACGGATGGAACTTCCCCGGAAGGTGTGAGCCAACATCTTCCATCCCTTGAACAAAACGAATCCCGGATCATGCTTCAGTGCCGCGGGGACGTGGTGAACCTTCATCCAGCGCTCAGCCTTCCAGCGCATGAATTCCACTTCTTCGGCCGGAAGATGCTCGGTGCGAACTACCGCCGTAGTTCCGTCGTATTCCTCAAGCCGCTCGTTCATGATCAACCCTTGATCGCGAAAGTCCTTTGTCATCGGCGTGCGCGGATACGGCGTCGGATGCTGAATATAAGGCCAATCCACATAGCGCCGCGCAAATTCCAGATTCGCCTCGATCGACTCGCGCGTGTCCCCCGGACTGCCCACAATCAGTCCGCCCACCACGTACATCTGGTTGCGGTGCAGGTAATCGATGGCCTTGAGCGTAGCATTACCCGTTTCGCGGCCGTTCGTGCGCTCCGTATTCTTGGCGGAAGCTTTCAGGAATTCCAGATCGCCTTCCAGAATATTTTCGATGCCAAGAAAAACGTAACGGAATCCAGCCCGCCGCATCAGCGGCGCCAGCGTTTCGCCGTGATTCGCGATCGCCGACGTCATGCCCTGCACGAAATAGTCAAGATCGTTCAACCCAGCCGCAATAATGGCTTCGCACAACGCTTCAAACCGTTTCACGTTCAATGTGATATTGTCATCAACCAGAAAAATGGTTCGCGCCCCGTGATCGCGCGCGTCGCGAATATCAGCCAACACACGCTCGAAAGAATAAGCGAAGAAATTGCGCCCGCGCATCTCAATAATCGAACAGAAGCTGCAATCGTAAGTGCAGCCCCGTGAGGTCTCGATGACATCCACCTGCCGCCCCAACATCGTATATCCCTCCAGCACCCGCGAATCACGCTTCGGCGGACGGATTTCTTTGTCTTCCAGCCGGTGCGGCGGACGGCCCGGATTGTGTACCCATTTCTCACCATTGTGATACGAGAGCCCGCAGATCCCTTCGACACCGCTGCCCTTTTCCAGCGCGCGCAGCAATTCACGAAACGTAACTTCTCCCTCGCTGCGCACCAGGTAGTCGACGCCCATGTCCTCATACGCCTCGGGCGCGAGGCTAGGATCGTACCCGCCAACCACAATCTTTACCCCTGGCCGCAACCTGCGCACCAGCTCAATAATTCGCGCTGCGCTGCGCCGCTGAAACGTCATGATGGAAAGTCCCACAACCTCGGGATCGAGCTCGCGCACCAGCCGCGTCACAGTTTCACGAACCTGGCGCTGCACCAGGATCAAGTCTGCAACCGCCACACGGTGATGCGGGTCGACGTTGCCCGCAAGAGAAGTAAGCGCCCCGTTCGGCATGCGAATCGCCGCGGGCGGCATGTGTTCGAAGGAATCCGGCATGGAAAGCAACAGGACATTCATGAATGATCGCCCTCACTCATCGAAGAAATCCCGCAGGCGCGGGGTAGAACCCCAGTTGTCAAAAGCGGATGGTCGATTGTAACCCAGCAAGCTGTCTAACGCAGCTTGCCCCGCGTCAACCCGCAGGCGCAGACCGGGATCAAGTGGATCGCCGCACTTCCAGGTGCGATCCAAAGGTACGGTACAATAGTATGTTTCGCCAAACGCGTCCAGCCTGTATTCATGCGGCTACGCTGAGGAATAAATGTTCGAAGTCACGGTTGACGATACCTTCGCCGCGGGCCATTACCTCCGCAACTATAAGGGCAAGTGCGAAAATCCCCATGGCCATAACTATAAGATACGCGTCACCCTGGCCGGGGCAGAACTGGATAAGGCCGGCCTTCTGCTCGATTTCAAAGATCTCCGCGAGGTGATGAAGCACGTCATCGAACGCCTCGACCATCAGATGATCAACGAGATTGAACCCTTCACCGTCATCAATCCGTCTGCCGAAAATCTGGCGAAGTATTTTTACGACGAATCGAATACCCGGCTGCAGCGCGTCACCAGCGGCCGCGTACGGATTAAGAATGTAACAGTGTACGAAACCGACACGACAACGGCGACCTATTCGGAATCGTAGCTCCCCCGTACCCGTACCCGGCGGTGGACGATCGGTCATCCCGCCCGCGGCCTCGGCGGCGTAAGGTCGGCCCTACAAATGAAATGCAGATCACCGAAATCTATAAATCGCTGCAAGGAGAATCGACGTACGCCGGGTTGCCATGCGTCTTCGTTCGCCTGACCGGATGCAACCTGCGCTGCTCTTGGTGCGACAGCGAATACACCTTCCAGGGCGGCGATAAGATGACTTCCCAGGCGATCCATGCGGAAGTGAAGCTCCTCAGCCCGCACGGCGGCCTGGTCGAGATCACCGGCGGCGAGCCCATGCTGCAGGAGCGCGACCTGATCCCTTTTATGCAGCAGTTGCTGGATGATGGTTACCAAGTCCTTCTCGAGACCAGCGGAGAGCGCCCACTCGATCGGGTTCCCGCAGCGGTCATTAAAATCGTCGACGTGAAATGCCCCAACTCCGGCGAGCCCAATACATTCCGTAGCGAGAATCTCGAGACCCTTACCAAACAAGACGAGGTCAAATTTGTGCTCACCGGACGAGCTGACTACGAATTCGCCCGCGATTTTACCCAGCGCCATCGACTTTCCGCTCGCGTCAATGCTGTACTCTTCTCCCCTGCATTCCGCAAAGACGCGACCGGCGCCCGAGATAGTTCCCACTGTCTTCTTGACCCGCAAGCGCTCGCCGAATGGATACTCTCTGATAGCCTTCCCGTACGGCTCGGACTGCAATTGCACAAGTTCATCTGGGATCCAGCGGTGAAGGGGGTGTAAAAAGAATTGCCGATTGCTCTTTGAGAAAACGCGCCTCACGGTTCTCAATCAGCAATCAATAAAATCAACAATTTACTTTCGCTCTAACCATGCCTGCATCAAAACCACGCGCCGTTGTTTTACTCAGCGGAGGAATGGACTCCTGCGTCTGCGCTGCCCTTGCAGTTCGCGATCATGCCGCCGCCGCACTGCATGTAAGTTACGGCCAGCGCACCGAAAATCGCGAGCGGCAATCGTTCCTCGCGATTTGCGAGCGCTTGAAGATCAAAGACAAGCTCCTCCTGCGCAGCGAGGCTTTCCGCGCCATCGGCGGTTCCGCGCTTACCGACGAGAAAATAGCCGTGCCAGTCAGCGATCCAAGCAACCACTCTTCCGGTCACGAAATCCCAGTCACGTACGTGCCCTTTCGCAACGCGCACTTCTTGGCCGCCGCCGTAAGCTGGGCGGAAGTGCTGGGAGCCAAAAAAATCTATATCGGCGCGGTCGAACAGGATAGCTCCGGCTATCCCGATTGCCGTCCGGAGTATTATGAAGCGTTCAACCGGGTGATCAAGCTCGGCACGAAGGAGGGCCACATCAAAGTCGTCACGCCCCTCATCGCCATGCGCAAAGCCGAAATTATCCGCCTTGGCCTTGAATTAGGCGCGCCCTTCGATTTAACTTGGTCATGCTACAGCCAGCAGGACTGCGCCTGCGGCGTATGCGATAGTTGCGTGTTGCGTTTGCGGGCCTTCGCCGCAGCGGGAATGAAGGACCCTATTCCTTACACGACGAAGCAGTGATACAAGACGATGCGGTGATACAAGGAACGTTGAGTTGTGACTGCTGAATGAAAAAAATGCGCCTCATGCGCGGATGTTTCATTTCAGCAATCAGAAATCAACATTCAACAATTGAACAGGCCGGGAGGCCACAATGAAGAAGCATCTCGTAATATTCACTTTCATTCTCTTAATGCTGGCGCTCTCTGCGCCTTCACTCTTCGCGCAAGCCGCAGGAACTATCAAGGGCGTCTGCAAAGATACCCAGGGCAATCCCATCGCTGACGGCGTCGTGCAGTTGGTCAACATCGACAACGGTCAGAAATACACTCTCAAGACAAATAAAAAAGGCGAGTATTTCTCCCTGGGCATCACTGCTGGCAAATACAAAATCACGCTTTATCAAACTGCCGACGATCTTAAAGCGAATAAAGAGCTGTTCCATGTCAACGGTTTTCAGATCACTCTGGACGAAAACACCCTGGATTTCGATCTAAAGAAGGAACAGGAAAAGACTGCCAAGGGTGAGGGTCTGACTCCGGAGCAGATCAAGCAGCAACAGGAAGCCAAAGAGAAGCAAGCGAAGGAAGTGAATACCGTGAAGTCGCTCAATGACAAATTGTCGGCGGCCAAGGCTGCCTCCGACTCAGGCGACTTCGAGACGGCAATTGCGGACTTGAACGCGGCCAATCAAATGGACCCGACTCGCGACCTGATCTGGTTCAAGCTGGGCGACGCTTACCGCATGTCCGCCAACAAGCAGACCGATAAAGATGAGAAGCAGAAGCGCCTGGATTCAGCAGTACAGTCCTATCAGAAGGCAGTAGATTTGAAGCAGGCTGCGCCCCAGAAAGACCCCGCCGCCACTAAGACTCTTGCCGCGTACTACAACAATCTCGCTGAAGCCTACGCCAAGGCTGGGAAAACAGACGATGCGGTAAAAACCTACAACCTCGCCGCTCAGACCGATCCCACTAGCGCCGCACAATATTACTACAATGCCGGCGCTGTCCTCACCAACATCGGCAAGGTTGACGACGCGATCGCCGCTTTCGATAAATGCATCGCCGCCGATCCCAACAAGGCCGACGCTTATTACCAGAAGGGCGTAAACCTCATCGGCAAGGCCACATTGCAAGGCGAAAAAATGGTCGCGCCCGCCGGCACTGCCGAAGCTTTTCAGAAGTACCTGGAGCTCCAGCCTACCGGTCAATACGCCGACGTGGCCAAACAAATGCTGGCCAGCATCGGTGCATCCATCGAAACTGGCTTCGGGAAAAAGAAGACTCCCCCCAAGAAAAGCAATTAGCTCCCGCCCAATCGATTTCGCACGAAGGGGCGACTCGAAACAGCCGCCCTTTTTTGCCCGATTTCCGGGTAACAACCCCTCGATGTTACCAAGGGCTATGTACTTTACTGTCCTTACGCTTCGCCCGCTGGCGCGGTAGAGTTGTAATCACTGAGCCTGTTCTGTTTAGCTCCCAAACTTCCCGAGTCTGTGTTCTGGCAAATCCCTAATTACTTAGTTTGTGTGAGGATAAATGGCGGCGCCAGGCATCGCGGCAATCTCGGTTTCTCTGGAAGGTTACTCCGGCAGCGGTAAAGTGGCTACGCCGGCATTGCTGGGCGCCATGTTGCGCGCCACCGAAAAAGTCAGCGATCTTATTTTTTCCCCAGGAAGGCCTCCGCAAGTTCAGGTCTACGGCCAACTCATTCCTGTGCAAGTCCCCGGACTCGCAACTCTCACCGCCGATGACACTCGCTACCTCGCCGCCGATCTCATCGGCGATAACAAACAAGCGCTCGCAACTCTCCGCGAACAAGGCTCCTGCGACATCTCCTACGGATTGGCCGGAGTCGCTCGCTTTCGCGTCAACCTCTTCATCCAGCGTGGCAGTTGCGCCGTTGTCATGCGCGTCATCTCTACTTCCGTCCCCACGCTTGCCTCGCTCCGTTTGCCCGCTCATCTCGCCGATATCGCCAAACTGCGCGATGGCATCGTTCTCGTCACCGGCCCCGCCGGATCCGGCAAGTCATCCACGCTCGCGGTTCTGCTCGATTGCATCAATCGCGAGAAGTACTATCACATCATCACCATCGAAGATCCCATCGAATTTCTGCACAGCCACAAGTGTTCCACCATCCATCAGCGCGAATTGCACAGTGACACTCCCAGCTTCGCTCACGCTTTGCGCTCCGCGTTGCGTCAGGCCCCCAAGGTCATCATGGTCGGTGAGATGCGCGACCGCGAAACCATCGAGATGGTGCTCGAAGCGGCCGAAACCGGCCATCTGGTTCTTTCCAGCCTCAATACCATGGACGCGCCCAAAACCGTTGAGCGAATCGTAAGTTCGTTTTCTCCCGGTGAGCAGCAAAATATCCGCGAGCGCTTTGCCAAGTCTTTCCGCTACATCGTATGCCAGCGCCTTTTGCCCAAACCCGATCGCAGCGGCCGCGTCCCCGTCGCCGAAATTCTCAAAGCCAACCCACGCACCAAGGAATGCATTGAAAAAGGTGAACGCGAAGGCAAGACATTGCTCGATGCCATCAAGGCCGGCGCGACCGAAGGCATGCAGCACTTCGATGGAGAAATCGCGGCTCTGGTACGCGACCGCGTGGTCGACCTCGAAACCGGAATCTCGTTTGCCAGCAATCCCACCGTACTCGGCCAGGAACTCGCGCGCTAAGTGTGGGATGGACACTCCTGTCCGTCAAGCATATCCGTCAACTCTGGCCCGGTGCCCCCCGCTCCCTCTGCTATACTTCTGCCCGTCCACCGGCCCGGGCGAACATCCATGTATCGGAGACTTGCTCTATGCCTCCTGCTCCCGAGCGACGCGAGAATCCACGCTTCAAGATAAAGGTGCCCGTCGAAATTTACCTCGATGGCAAAGACACACCCTATCGCACCGCGACCTCTGACCTCAGTCTGCACGGCTGTTACATCGAAACAATTTTCCCCTTCCCCGTCGGCACCGTGCTCGAACTCAAGCTGCAACTGACGGACACTCTGCTGGTGTTGGCCACCGTCGCCACCAGCGATCCTCAAGTCGGCAACGGGATCAAGTTCACGAAAATGCTTCCCGAAGATATCGACGAACTCCGCGCCTTCCTCGACGCCGCGGAAAAAGATGCTGCAGAAAAAGAGGCTGCGCACAAAGAAACCGCAAAGGAAGAGTCCGCTGAGTAAGTGGACGGATGATGATGCTAGAACCAAAACTTTGTTCTCTCGGTTTGCCTCTTGCACACCGGCGTCATCCTGAGCGGAGCCGTTCTTCAGGTGAAGCGAAGAACCTGCTCTGAACGGAGTCGAAGGGACCTCCCGCCTAACCATTCTTGCGCGTAAGCCAAACCCCATCGCGAATGTCCTTCCGTGTCGAAGCCCAACCCCACCCTCCCGCATCCAACTCTTTATATATGGAGGTTCCTATGTATGTAGTTCTCGGAGCAAGCGGCAACACCGGACATGTGGTCGCAAAAAATCTTCTCGCCGCCGGAAAGAAAGTGCGCGTCGTCGGCCGAAGTGCAACTCATCTGCAGCCGCTCGCCGCGGAAGGCGCGGAGATTTTCGTCGGCGACGTCACCGACGTGGCCGCCCTTACCAAAGCTTTCCAACAAGCAGACTCAGCCTATGTACTGATTCCACCCAACCCCACCAGCAACGATATTCGCAGTTTTCAGGAGCGTGTCAGCGACGCCATCTCCTCCGCGGTAAAAATTGCTGGCGTTAAAAATGTTGTTTCGCTCAGCAGCATCGGAGCCGATAAAGCCAGCGGCACCGGTCCCGTCATCGGCCTTCACAATCTCGAACAAAAACTCAATCAGATTGATGCCGCAAACGTCCTCCATCTGCGCGCTGCATATTTTATGGAGAATACTCTCCCTCAAGCTGGAGCGATTCACTCCACAGGCTCAGTGATCGGACCGCTTCTTCCAGACTTGAAACTTTCGATGATCGGCACTCGCGACATTGGCGCCGCAGCCGCCGAGGCTCTCCTGCAACTCGCTTTCCGCGGCAAGCAAGCCCAGGAACTGCTCGGGCAACGCGATCTCACCTACACCGAAGTCGCTACCATCATCGGCAAAGCCATCGGCAAACCTGCTCTCGGCTACATCCATGCGCCCGATGACCAGGTCAAAGCCACATTGGTTCACATGGGCATGTCCGACAATTTGGCCGGACTTCTCATCGAAATGTGCGGCGCTCTCAACTCCGGTCACATGCGCCCTCTCGAACCTCGCACCTCTCGCAACACCACTCCAACTTCTTACGAAACTTTCGTCGCCGGAGCTTTCGTCCCGGCCTATCAACAGGCAGCAGCAGCCTGATCTTCAATAAAGGCAGCCTCAAGCAAAAGGCCACGTTCACTTCAGAACGTGGCCTTTCTTAACCTGCTCGTTTGGAATCCCGTTTCTAACCCGTGCTGCCGGAATTCCCCAGATAGCCATTCACAGCGCTCACCGTCAGGCTGAGATTCGATGCGATCTGGGACACCGCCTGCCCCTGGTTGTAGAGTTGATAGACCTGTTGCGCCACGGTTAGTCTCACCGTGTCCGCCGAGCTCGCAGTTTGTTGGTTGGTAGGTTGCTGGATCCTTTGAGCCGCCGAAGTCGAGGGAGAGTTCGCGGCAACCGATGCAGTCGCAAGCGCACTGGAAACAGAAATACTCATAAAAAACTCCCTTTCCTCTTACACGGACATAGATCGGCAACCTTCACCGAAACATGAGCCCTCTCGTCATCATTTCAAAAATTTAACCTCGTCTGCACCCGTCCTAACCCTCTAGGATGTCATTCCGAAACCGGACACAAGTCCGGTGAGAGCCTGCCCTGAGCTTGTCGAAGGGAACCTGCTTTCCTTGCGTCCAATGACGCGCCCGCCACTCATCTCGGCCCGTGTTTCCGCGTCTGCCCCGACGCTGCCGTCAGCAAACTCTCGAACTTCTCCGGATCACTCCGGTACCGCTTAATCTCTGCTCGAATACCCGAGAAGCTTTGGTTCGGGTCCGCGCCCAAAATTGCCTTAACCACCGCGAACGGAACTCCCTCGAACAGAGAATCTAACGACTCGTCCGGCGCAGCCGAAAAGACTTGTTCCCCTCCAACAGCAGCGGCGGGCGGCTTTGGCTGCTTCAGCACACACTTCGCCTGGTTCACCGGCGTACTTGCAAGCACGTAATCAAACGTCGGAGCCTTCGGCATCCGCTTGCCAAACCCGGCCGTGTTAGGGTCGACGCCCGCCCACATCAGCAGGGTCTTGATGAACGACGTGTGATCGAAGGGCAAGTTATACGGGTTTGCGTCTCCCACCGGCGCGCGAAATACGGTCGACGGATACGTGAAGGGCGAGATCAGAATCGTCGGCACACGCGCGCCGAAAAGATTAAACATAAAGCCCGAAGGGCCATTCAGCCCGTCCGGGTTGGTCGCGGTCCAAGGCGGCGCGAAGTGGTCGTAAGTGCCGCCATGCTCGTCGAAGGTAACGATCAGCAGGGTCTGGTTCCACTGCTTACTATTGGAAACCGCACTGTAAACCTGCGTGAGGAAGTCTTCTCCCGGCTGCAGATGCGTGGGTGGATGGTAGTCGGTACCCTGTTTCGCCGCCAAACCATTCCAGCCATAACCCCACTTCGGCTCAAGATACGTGAACGCCGGCAGCGTGCCGTTGTTCGCGCGCTGAAAGAACTTACCGATGGTGCAGACTTCGATCTGTTTCGGCGGAACCGGGTTTGCGTTGGTACAGTCGAAGTGCGTGATCTTCTGGATGTGCGGGAACGTGTACTCGGTGTAGTTCATTCCATCCTTCCACACATCGGTGTAGTAGAGGCCCAGGCTCTTGCCGGCACTTGCGAGCGAGTTGAAGATCGTGTTCACGTCAAAGGTTTCCACCGCCGAATAGTGCAGATTGCTCTCACGCCCCATCGACGTGCCGCAGATCGAGTAGGCGCGGTTCGGGTTGGTCTGCGACGGCACCGAGCAGAGCCAGCGGTCGCTGACCGCATAGCAGCGCGCGAGGCCATTAATAACCGGCAGATCGTCCGGCGTGTAAGTCCACAAGATATCGAGGCCCTTATAAGTCACCATGTTCTTTGTGTAGTAATCCTGCAGAAACCCTTTCATCCCGGCGACCGTAGGTGAGTACGGAAGATTGGAGATCTGGTCTTGATTACCAAACAGCTGGTTCATCACACCGTTCCAGTAGATCGATGACGAAAACATATCCTCGTTTGGATCGTAATAAGGCATTCGATCTGCATTTGAGCCCAGGCCGCCCGGTATCTTAGTTACCGGATAATTCTTCACGTTGTCGTCCCAGGTGTAAGCGGGGTTTGAGTAAGGCCCGGTCTGCAGGCCATCGTAGACCTTGCTCGAGTTCTCAGGGAGGACGCGCTTCGGATTGTCCTTCTCATACAGCCATCCGAGCAGGTTGTCCAAAGAGCGATTTTCCAGCATAAGAAAAACGACGTTCTTCACTTGCGGCATGGTCAAGCATGGCAATTCTGACATGGCTTCATCCCTGACTTTCTAAGAAATAGACCCTCGAACGGGACCGAGTTAGTTGATTCAGTATCTGACTTAGCGCGAACGAGCACGTCCGCGGTTAGTGCAGCTAGCAACTTCGGACACATTCTAGTATTCATTGCGTTCTCCGCTTAGAAATCTGTAGAGATCCTTGTTGCGGACGAGGCCGTGAGGCGGGCGGTGTCCCATCCTAATCTGGCTGCACTTTGGCAAATTAGGGTGGGGGTTTTTGACTTCCTATCCGCTCACAAGAAAGTTTATAAAAGTCCGTGCCCAACCTTCGAAACCCGCGACAAGAGGGTTTTGCGGCGCTATCTCTTCACAAAAACGTGGGTTGCATTTTCTCCACGGACTATGCGGAAAGGCGCATAGCCAAGTTGCGGGAAGTTGATTTCAGAAAATAAATTTTCTCCTTCGCCCAGCAGGACCGGCGATACGGCTAAATGCATCTCGTCGATCAGGCCGGCGCTCAGGCACTGGCGAATAACGGACACGCCGCCCCCAATGCGAATGTCCTTGCCTGCAGCGGCTTCCTTCGCTTGCGCAAGAGCGGATTCCAATCCATCGGTGACAAAGTGAAATGTGGTTCCGCCTTCCATTGCGAGCGGAGCGCGCGCGTGATGCGTGAGCACAAAAACCGGCGTATGGTACGGAGGATTCTCGCCCCACCACCCTTTCCACGAATCGTCTTTCCACGGACCACGGACCGGCCCAAACATGTTTCGCCCTAATATCCAGGTACCAACATTTTCGAAAGATAGCGCCGCCACATCGTTGTCGACGCCCTCGTTTCCACCGCTTTGGCCGTGTATCTTCTTGAATACTTCTGTCTGCAGAAACCAGCTGTGCAGTTCGAACCCGCGCACGCCGAGAGGATTCTGCAAATCCTGCCGAGGCCCGGCGCCAAACCCGTCGATGGAAACTGAAAACGCAGCAACTTTTACTTTGCTCATCCCCATTCCTTATTCCTCTCTTCGATATTGCAGATATCAGAAATTGTATTCAACCTGCCTACCCCACCAGAGAACTTTGTCATTCCGACGCGCGAGCGTAGCGAGACAGGAGGAACCTGCTTCAATGCCGGAACCTCCACAAGCCAAGGGTGCCCATCCTTGCCGCATCGTAATCAACCGAAATCTCCTCCGCACCTAAGCGGCAAGAACCTGCCCTGAGCTTGCTAGCCACGATAGCGCTCCATTGTAAGCACCTCATCCTTTTCAACTTGACAAAGTTTTTACAAATTCGGGACACACCCGCCTGCCGAGTGGCGTATTGTTTCGCCCGACCGCAATGCCTTAATCCTCACTGCAACTGAAATGCAGGTGGAAATAAACCCAGCTCGCTGCCGACCCTAGAAGCGGCGAGATTCCACACAAAGGTTGACCATGACAAAACAAATCGCCGCAATGATTGCACATTTAACGATTGCAAGAGTAACGATGTTGCTCGCGATCGTAATCTCCGTGATCGCCGTGCCCCCATCTCATGCCATCGAATCCGGCAAGGAACACAAATTCCGCGGCGTGCCCGATGGTTCCGAGCCCGACGGCGCTCTCGTCTCCGATGGAGCGGGAAACTTTTACGGCACAACCTCCGGCGGCGGCCTTAGCTCCTGCGGCTTCAGCGCGCCTTTTTGCGGCACCGTCTTCAAAATGACCCTCGGCTCCAACGGCAGCTGGACCGAGACCGTGCTCTACAAGTTCAAAGGCGGCAACGATGGCGCCAGCCCCGCCGGCCCTCTGATGTTCGATAGCGCCGGCAATCTTTACGGCACCACCGAGACCGGCGGCAATCCTGAAGTCTGCAATGGAGAAGGTTGCGGCACCGTCTTCCAGCTTTCCCCCAACTCGAACGGCACCTGGACCGAAAGCGTCCTCCATAGTTTTATCGGCAGCACCGACGCCGCACAACCCGCGTTCGGCGTCGTGATGGACGCCGCCGGAAATCTCTACGGCTCGGCCGGCGGCGGCTGTATCGAAGAGTGCAACGGCACCATCTTCAAGCTTTCCCCCAACCACAACGGCACCTGGAGTGAGAGCATTCTCTACACCTTCCTCGGCGGCACCGACGGCGGATTCCCCTCCGCTCTAACTCTCGACTCCGCAGGAAATCTATTCTCCACCAGCTCCAGCGGCGGCAATACAAATCTCCCCTGCAGCTGTGGCACGGTATTTGAGCTCAGCCCCTCCGCCAACGGAACCTGGCCAAAGACCGTCCTCTATAGCTTTACCGACGGCCTCGATGGCGGAATCCCCAGCAGCGGCGTCATCTTCGACAGTGGTGGCAACCTTTACGGCGAAACTTTCGACGGCGGATCGTTCGCCTGCCCGGAAAGCGGCTGCGGCACGGTTTACCGGCTCACGCCGGAGTCGGGCGGCTGGAAATTCGGAGTGATTTACACCTTCAACGGCGTCGATGGATCGAAAGGCGCCCAGCCCTCCGGAGGATTGACGATGGACTCCGCCGGCAATCTCTACGGCACAACCAGCGGCGGAGGCAATTTAACCTGCAACAACGGCAACGGTTGCGGCACCATCTTCAAACTCTCGCGCACAGAAAATCGTTTCACCTTCAACGAAGTACTCCAGTTCAACGGCGCCACAGGGTCATTTCCGAACACCGGCGTAATCGTAGACGCAACCGGAAACCTCTACGGTTCTACTTTCGACGGAGGCAATCCAAACTGTAATTGTGGCGTCGTATTCGAGATCCAGCCGTAGTCACGCGCGCCGCGATGACAAGCTACGCTCGGGTTATCCCACAATCGCGTGCGTAATCCCCTGCCACCATGATGGATCGTGCCGCCAAATGTACACCGCGAGGCTTTGCCCCACGATCAAAACCGGTAGCGCATAGAGATACACCTTGTTCACGCGCCCGTCTACCAACAGATCGCGCGCCACGCCGAGAAGAATGAGCAGGTCGAGGCAAGGATAGAAGAGATTGTTGTTGAACACGTAATCAAAACGGCCGACGGGCGCGTCCATAAGCCCGCAGGTTGCGATGAAGATCAGGCGGCGATGCAGCTCCGGCTTGGTGCGCCAATAGATGGCGAGGGCAATGAGCACTCCGAAGGCAATCATGTCGTAGAACGGAATGCTCAGAAAAGCATACTGGCCGCTCAGGTGGAGTTGAAACGTGTCGAAGCGGGCCATGATGATGGCGGTGGCAGTGCCGAGTGGCACCATCACCGCGGCGAGCCCGGCGCCAAACCATCCAATCGACCGATGCCAACTGACTTTGTGCACCCGCACCAGCATCGACTGCAAAATAAAGAAAACCACCCACCCGGCAAAAGCCGCACCATGAAACCATAGAATGAAAGGCCGCGGCACCGCAGGATGAAACAGGTTGTCGTTGACAGTGCGCTTGAAGCCGACAACCACAATCGCCGCCAGCAGCAACGACATCGCAAAATAAAAATAGCGATGCACAATCCCGTTGCGGCCGGTCAGCGTTAACGTGCCAATTCTTTTTTCAGGAACCACGACAGCGCCAAGCCGATCTGCGTTAGTAGTGGACATAGACGGTCGAGCCAGACCTCCGATTCCGGTCGAGCGAGGATACACGCTCCATGCCGGATTGGCCATCTTTTTCGCCCCTGTCATTCCAACGCGCGAGCGCAGCGAGACAGGAGAGCCCGCCCTGAGCGAAGTCGAAGGGAATCCGCTGTAAGCGTCCAGCGCCCAAACCCGGGTGCCCCATTTCTCGCGTCCTTCGCGAGAAAGCCTGCCCTGAGCTTGCCGAAGGGTAGGATTCACCGCCATCACCCGTATAGGATTTCCGATTCCGAAACCCCGAACCAGTCCACCCTCAACTCCTGTCATTCCGACGCGCGAGCGAAGCGAGACAGGAGGAATCTGCGGGTGCCCCATGTCTCGCTTCTTTTGCGAGACATGGGAAAACTCCCACCACCGAAACGAACCCCACTACTTCCCCGTAACCACCCACCAAGCCTCTCTCCATCTCTCAAACTTCGACCGCTTCTTCTTACTCCCCGGAAACAGCTTCAACGACCGCACCCTCCCCACCACCCGCACCGGAAACAAATACCACGCCTCCTCCGGAGCCACATATCCCGCCAGCGCATCAATCTCCTTCGCCGTGTAACACTCCATCGAACTCCGATAGGTCCTCAAGCTATACCCTCCCTGCTTCCCGCGCCGGAACGCCGCCTTCACCTGCACCCGCGTCAACTTCCCCGCCACATCCACAATAAAGTCATACCCCTGACTCTCTCCCCAAGGCTTCGTCACCGCCATCCCCATCTTCAACACCGTCCGCAAAAACTCCGCCTCCGCAAACTCCCCCAACTCCTTCGCCGTCATTCGATCGAAATTCTCCCGCGACGTTCTCTCCCCCGCGTTGTCATTCCGAACCGGGCGCAAGCCCGGTGAGGAACCTGCTGCTCGCTTCCGCCGCCCCGACTCCGCCCCAGCCCATATCGAAATACTCTCCCCACCCCCACCACCCAAATCCCCATCCCACACTTCACTCATCCTTAAGTTCCTTTCCAAAAAATTGTCATCCTGAAGCGACAGCTTCATCGTCGCCGAGGGACCTGAGCGAGCCGCGCGAAGCGTCGCGCTTTTTGCGACGCATGAACTCGCGCGTTTGGCTCGCATCCCTATCGCCGTCTGCCGACAGCACTCCCAAACAAAAGCCCCCTCCGACCACCGGTCGGAAGGGGCTATTTCAGCCACATCGGCTATAACTAAATGATTACACCCAACTCAAACCAAGTCAACCAATAACCCAAACACGAAAGTTCACGCGAGCACCCTTCACAAAAGTAGCTATCACCACGACCTTTGTCATTCCGACACGCGAGCGCAGCGAGACAGGAGGAATCTGCTGTTCGCCGGGAAGCGGTCAGCTGCGCGTGTTCCAATCCGTAAGGATATTGGCGGACCCCCGTCGGAGTGGCGCGTGTTCGGATTTCGTAACAAAACCGGAATCCCCGTTGCCAATCCCGCAGTTTTCCTGTAAATCTTCCACGATCATTTCCTACCAGCGATGTTCACTCTTCAGGACGTCGTACTCGAGGAGGATTTCATGCGATTCTTTATTGCGGCTGTGTTGTTGCTCCCGATGACAACGGCCAGCGTACTGGGGCAAGAGCCCAGGAACGAGAGCGCGAAAGCGCAAGTCTGCAAGAACACGGGCAAGTTCGAATCGTCATGCAACCCCTTTAGTAAGGCTGCGGTAGCGCACGCAGTCGACAACACCTGCGCCATCACTGGCGACGCAACAACTGACGGTGACAAGGCCCAGGACCGCCTGAAAAATAATCTCTGCGCCAACGGTTCCGCCCGCGCGATTACGATGAAGGAATTGACCGCTCTGCAAAACTCCGTCGATGCTACGGGCGTGAACTATGGCAACGAACACGAGGGCAAGGGCGGCGGACCGCCCGCCGACCGCTCCACCCTGTTCACGAAGCTTCCCGCCGGTTCGGCCAAAGAAGGCGACTTGGTTTCGTTCGTCGGATACATCGTGGAAGTTCAACCAGGAAGTTCTGAAACGGTCGATTGTCACTGCACCGAGACAGACGCAATCGACGTTCACATCGCAGTGGCTGACCACCTGCTGGACTTGCAAACCGCGCCCGCAAACGCCACGAAGGAGCAGAAGCACGAGATCACCGTGAAAAACGACGCTCAACTCTGCACAAATTCGCTTGTGGTTGAGACGATTCCTCACAAGCGGCCCGCAGCGCTGGAACAACAGGCGATTGAACCGCTGCGCGACAAAAAAATCGTGAAGATTACCGGCCCCCTCCTATTTGATGCCAGCCACAAACCTTGCCACGGAACAACACCTGGGACCGGAGATCCCGCGCGGGTAACCGTCTTCGAGATTCACCCGGTTTACGACATCGCGGTGTGCAGCCAGAGCGCAATGACACAATGCACGGCTGATTCGAACAACTGGAAATCGGTGCTGCAGAAGTGATCGGGTAGCACGCCGGGTGCCCCATCCTAGCCGCATTCTCAAATTTCGAAAGTGCAACTGCGCTCAAGCGGCTAGGGTGGGTATTTCGACTTTCCAAAACAAAGTCTGTTTCTTGCGTAAATACAATAAGGAACTTTCGCGTGCAGTACCGTCGGCCCTGCGGGCTTAACTTCCGTGTGATGTGGCTTGACTCTTCAGCTAAGGTGCGCGAGTATTAAAATCCTTCCCTGAGAACGTCCGCATTTTTGTGCGCAAGGAGTTAAGCAAATGCAATTCACTGTGCTCTATGTCTGCCCAGAGCACCCGGATGAAGTTCTCTTTAAGGAGGACGTGGGTGTCATGAAGATGATGATTGCTGAGCTTCCAATGATGTGCCCGAGATGCAAAAAGCCATACTACAAATGGGAATGCCAGACAAGGAACCAAGACTAAGGCTGAGATTAAGCGGACAAGACGTTCAGGATGGGCTACGCGACTGGGTCAAAGCCGACCTAAAGGAAAGCCCTAGGCAGGGATACGACCTAGGAAAATTCTTTTTCAGTGTTTCTGCGGGAACCGTAGGAGCCATCGCGGCGATCGACAAGCTCAACCAGACAACGCGTATTGACGCACTACTACTCGTGTCTCTTGCCATATTATTTACATCAATAGTTATTTCCTTGATTTTGGCGCTTCCGAAGAAAAGCTCAATTGGAGGAGACTCAGACCTCCACGCGGAGCACGGAAAGTGCGTTTCTAGAATAATTATGTGGTCGTGGACGTGGTTTGTTATTTGGTTAGCAGGAACAATCCTAGGCTTGTGGGCGATCCGCCGCTGAATCCCCTTAAAAAAGCTGCTCCATAGATGAGCCGACGCTCGTCTCTGAGTGCGGCCTTTACTATGCTAGCCTCGATCTAGAAGTTCTGAGCGCTCTATGCGAAAGATCTCACCTTTCCATAAAAGGAAAAGGCCAATCATGTTTCCATGACTGGCCTTTATTTATGCCGGCAACGACCTACGCTCCCACACACTTGGCGCGTGCAGTACCATCGGCCCAGCGGGGCTTAACTTCCGTGTTCGGGATGGGAACGGGTGGATCCCCCGCGGTAAGATCACCGACAACTTGAGGCGCTTAGCAGGCGTGAATGCAGCCGCCAAAGGCGGCAAATGGGAGCCTGCTGCCGAAATCCTGAGCCGCGTTTTTGGGTCACGCGGCGAAGGATCTCTCAACGCCATCTCGTAGCAGCTTCTAGCTACTAGCCTCTGGCTACTAGCTTGAATCTTCCAGCGAAAACTTCATCGATCACGGAAAGATTCCTCGCTGCAAACTTGATCTGTCGGCTTCCGCCCCACAGCCTGAGCCCGATGGATTGAGCTAGCAGCCAGGAGCTAGAAGCTGATTTTTCAAAGATCGTGAGGACAATGCCTCACAACTGAATAGATTGGGTGTGGCTTACTTTCTTATTTGCTTATTTCCGATTTCTGCCACCGTACTTCGGCTTTGCTTTTTTCTTCGATTAAGAAGCTGAAAGCGTCGGCGCACAGTTGTCAGCGTGTTTAATCTTTTCCACCCAGATTCTGGCGGTCGAGAGAAAACTTGCTCTCGCCTCAGCTCAGTTTTTAGCTGAGGACTGAAAGCTGAGAGCTGGCAACTGTTTCTGCACCGAGTAAATTTTATGGTCAAGCCGAACGGGCGATTAGTACTGGTAAGCTGCATGCATTGCTGCACTTTCACCTCCAGCCTATCAACCAGGTAGTCTTCCTGGGCCCTTCTTATCCCTTACGGGTTGGGAGATCTCATCTTGAGGAGTGCTTCCCGCTTATATGCATTCAGCGGTTATCACTACCGAACTTCGCTA
>Ga0210391_10000643_pt1 | contig 34898 bp, 38 predicted proteins | sample IncBWC12OmetaG_FD_160573 | JGI IMG/M metagenome (GOLD analysis project Ga0210391, IMG submission 160573) | Forest soil microbial communities from Barre Woods Harvard Forest LTER site, Petersham, Massachusetts, United States - Inc-BW-C-12-O ... | reverse complement strand
CCTTCCACGCTCGGACAGCCCGTGAAGCCGTCCTCGTCTGCCATCGCCGGGCCGGCAAGACTGTGGCCCTCTGCAACGACCTCCAAAAGCGATGCCTCCAAAACACCCGACGCAATCCCCCCCCCCGCTACGCCTGGTTCTATCCTACTCGCGTCCGGGCAAAGGACATCGCGTGGCCCTACCTCAAATACTTCTCGGACCCGATCCCGGGCCGGAGGGTGATCGAGAGCGAGCTGGCGATCGAGTATCCCAACGGCGGGCGCGTCACGCTGTACGGGGCGGACAATAGCCGCGGGGTCGGCTTGTACCTGGACGGGGCGGCCTACGATGAGCGGGACGAGATTCCCCGCCAAACCATCGTGGATGTCACCCCGGCCCTGTCGGACTACAAGGGCTGGTCGGTGCACGCCGGCATGCTCAAGGGCCGCTACAACCTCTGGCGCTACTACCAGGACGCCGTGGGCAATCCAGAGCGCTTCACGATGCTGCTGCGGGCCTCGGAGTCGGGCATCATCGACAAGGAGGAGCTTCGCCTGCTGCGCGAACGGATGGGCGAGGCGGCCTACGAGATGCAGCTGGAGTGCAATGCCAACGCGGCCATCGCCAACGCGATTTACGGAAAGCAGATGGACGACATGCGGAAGGAGAACCGCATCACGCGCCTGGCGGCCTCCCCGGATGTGTCCTTTGACGCCTTCTTCGACATCGGCCACAGCCTGAACGGGGACGACTGGACCTGCTGGTTCATCCAAATGTCGGGCCGCGACGTGCTCCTGCAAGGCTACTACGCCCGGACTGGCGAGATGCCGGCCCACTACGCCCGTGTCCTTCTGGACATGCAGGACACGCTCGGCTGCCCGCTGGGCACGGTGTATTTGCCCCACGATGGAGCCCGCCAGGACAGGCAGGGGCGCACCGCCAAGGACGACCTGGAGGCCGCCGGCATCAAGCGCATCAAGGTGGTGCCGCGCACGCCCAACCTGTGGGACTCGATCAACCACTGCCGCGCCCTGATGCCGCGCATGTTCATCAACCAGGGCAATTGCTCGGAGCCCTGGATGCTGGGGGAAATTGAGATGCCCAGCGGCATCGACTGCCTCGACTTCTACACGAAGAAGGAGGAGGCCCAGACTGGCCTCATCCAGGACGTGCCGGTGCACAACCAGTTCAGCCACGGTGCCGACGCCCTCCGCACGTTCGCTGAGGCCCACCGCCTAGGCATGGTGGAGGGCACGAGCTTCACGGCCCGGGAGACGCGATTGAAGCCCGTGAAGGTGCTGCGCGGGCCCAGCCCCAGCAGCTACCCGGTGCGCTCGAGGAGCCAGTGGAATGGAAAGGTGCTGCGATGAGCGAACTGCCCACCAGCAACACGGACAAAGTGACGGTGTCCGACCGGGCGGCCTCGGGCCAGCAGCCGGACAACACGCCGGCAACGGGCGGTGGCCCGACAGGAGGAGGAGGCGGTGGAGGGGGTGGGGTGACGTCTATCACGGGCACGCCCAAGCAAATCATCGCCTCGGCCAGCACTGGCGCGGTGAACCTTTCCACGCCCCAGGACATCGACCCCACGGCTGACGTCACCTTCGATTCGATGACGCTCACCGGCCTGGGCCTGGTGAACAACGGGCCCACGAAGCTCAAGCCCACCGCCATCGTGAGCCCAGCGCCCGTGATGGACTTCGGGAGCCACACCTACTTCTCAGGCCAGATTACCGCCAACACAGTGATGGGAGCGGCCAACTACGGGGCTGGGGAGCTTGTCATCATCGACCTCACCAGCGCGGGCAATTTCGTCCTGGCGTGGCCGGCGGGCTGGAATTGGGGCACCAGCGGCCCCCCGCTCCAGATCCTGACGGGGATGCAGATGCGCGTCTGGTGCATGGTCGGCAGCACGTTCGCCAGCGGGGTGAAGGCTCTCTATTCGTTCTCATCCGTCGCTGGCGACCTGTCCGGGGCGTTGCCCAATCCGAAGGTGATAGCGTTGCAGGGCGTGCCGGTGGACCCGACGCCACCTTCCCCAGGCCAGGTGCTCACGGACGTAGGCGGCGTATGGGTGGGGCAGCCGATCCCCACCGCCACGTCCAGCACGCTGGGCATCGTCAAGCCCGACAATACCACGGTGACGATTTCAGGGGCTGGCGTGCTGAGTGCGGTCGGCGGTGGATCAGGAGCTGTCCCGGTCGGCGGCACGAAGTTTCAGCGGTTGGCGAAGAAGAGCGCCACGAACTACGACACAGCCTGGTACAGCCAACCCTTCTTCAACCTCGCGGACTATGCCTCGCTGGCCGGAGGAGGGCCCAATAATCAGGCGCTGGCGGCAGCGAATGTGACAGCTTTTGGGAATGCCGTAGCCGACGCCATAGCGGCAGGCGGGGGCACGATCTACGTTCCTGACGGCTATTGGTGGATGAACGCCACGCTTTCCTTCGCTACGACGCTCCACCTGGGAGTCATTGGAAACACGATGAACACCTCCACGCTGGGGTGGACGGGCGTTGCCCCAGGTACGGACGGGTTGAAGCTCGACTCGTCCGGGGCGGACACCGGCTTCGTGGTCCGGGATCTGGGGTTCCAACTCGATGGCGGTGTCGCGGGCGGAAATGCCTGCTGGCTGATACCAGGCCCCACGGCCAACCAAAACCAGTGTATCGCCCAAAACCTTCGATTTGCCGGTGGAGATGGATGGACGAACGGGGTCTATATCCCGTGCCCAGGCGGCGGTATTTTCAGCGGCACGATCAACAACATTTTCGGATATGGCGGATTCTATGATGACAGTCCGAGCCCCCCTGGCTCGGGATTGAATAACAAGAGCACTGGATCGCTGATCTACATAGAAAATCCCATCAACGCTTCGATTGGGGATTGGTCATCATTTGGATTCCAGACCGGCCTCACCATCCAGGCGGTGAACGGCACAGGCCTGAGCACCTTCCAAGGCATCAACATCTCCCGCTTCATCGTGAACGCGGCCAAGAAGGGAATTCGGCTACTCTCGGTGCCAGGGCTCACCACGATGTCTGGAGCCATCCAGATCAGCGATGGCGTGATCGACTTGGGCAACTTCCCCGACATCGTCGGCGGCATTGCGGTTGAGGCCACCTACGTCAACGAGATTACCATCCATGACGTCTACTGCATCGTCAATGGAACCACGCCGCAGGGGTTCGTCTTTGGCAACGGCAACCACCACATCATTCACGACTGCCACCTTTTCAGCGGTAGCGGCCCGAACGGAATCGCCCTTGAGGCTGCTCCGTATAGCGACGTCCACGACAACACCTTTTCTGGCTGGACCACGGCAGACGTGAATTTCAATCCCAACGGGCACGCGAATACCAGCTCGTGCACGATGCACCACAACACCGATTTAGGGCCAGCGAATGCACTTGCCACCTACGTGGATTATGGCGGCAGCAACAACCGCATCGGCACCTCCGTCCCATGACGCCCTACGAGCAGATGGCCAAGCTCTACTCGGAGCACCCACAGCCCTGGTCCTTCGAGCGCTACGTGGACTGGTACATGAAGCACGCCTTCCTCTTCTCCACGCGGGAGTTCTTCATCATGGGCCGACCGATCCTCAAGGGCCAGCAGCTGGGCCACCACTTCCAGGACTGGACTATCCCCGAAAACCCCGACTGCTGGTATATCCACGGCATGGCGGGCGACGTCGCCAAGGTGTGGAGCATCATGCCGTTTCACCTCCCTTGGATCGCCTTCCACCGCCTGCGGGGCGGGAAATTGGAATTGCAACTCATGCCCTTTGACCGTTTACGTCGTCTCGCCAATGAATCTCAATCCGTACTGGCCGAAGCATAGCCGGCTGTACTTTGGAGGGGGCCAGCCCTCGCAGGCGCAGCAGATCGAGTCTGCGCCCATCCCCACGCCCTCACCGCCCGTGACGACCAACAACGCCGAGGTGATACAAGCCCAGCAGGACTTGGCCACGTCCAACCTCATCAAGAAGTCGGTGAAGCGGACCATACTGGCGGGCGACACGGGCGGCTACCAGCCAGGCGCGGGGGCTCCTCCGGCCTCCGTGGCGGGCTACAAATCCAAGCTCGGATAAACCACCATGGCCAAAGAAACGGGAGGGGACGACAAGCTGGCGATTGAGCAGGTGCGGCGGCATGCCGACCTGATGAGCAAGTACCGCTCGGTGTTCGCGGACGACCACCAGACCATCGCCCAGTACGCCCTCCCCAACGACTCCGACATCAACGTCACCAAAACCGAGAGCGTGTCGGGGTGGACGGACCAAATCTTCGACACCACGATGATCCAGGCCGCCCAGACGCTGGCCAATGGTCAGTTCAACTGGTGGACCCCGCCGAACCAACCCTGGGCCGAGTACGACGTGCCGGAAAAGCTCAAGGACGACGACCAGGAGGGCAGCGAGGACGCCGTCTCCTACTTCGGCAAGGCCTCCGACAAGATGATGCGCCAGCTTGGCCGGTCCAACTTCTACCCCGTGAAGGGCATGGGCGACCTAGGCCTCTCCGTCTTCGCCACCGACCTCATCATCTTTGACGAGTCCACCAGCGGGAACGAGCTCTTCAACTTCGTCCACTGCAAGATTGGCACCTACACGATCGAGGAGGACTACCGCGGCGTGGTGGACACGGTTCGCCGGGAGATGGAGATGACCTACCGGCAGATGAAGCAGGTGTTCAACAAGCCGGGGGACAACATCCCGAAGAAGATCACCGACCAGTGCAAAGGGGCGGGCGCGGACGGGAAGAAGTTCAAGGTGCTCCACTGCATCTTCCCCCGGGAGGACTCGAAGCGCATCCCCAACCGGAAGGACGGGGCCAACAAGCCCATCGCCAGCATCTACATTTCCGTGGAGGCCAACGAGTGCATCCGCATCGCCGGCTACGAGGAAAGCCCCATCCTGTGCCGGCGCTTCGCCAAGTGGGGCACGGACGCCGTGTGGGGCTATGGCCCCTCCTACCTGGCTCTGCCCGACGCCCGGCAGGTGAACTACGTCCAGCAATACCTCGACGCCCTGGCCGAGTTGCACGCCTACCCCCGCGTGCTCATCCCCGACAACCTGGAGGGTGACGTGGATCTGCGGGCCGGCGGCACCACGACCTGGGACACCTCTAACGCGGAGGGGAAGCCCGAGGAGTGGGCGACGGTGGGCGACTACAAGCTGGGCCTCGAGATGCAGGAGGGCAGGCGCAAGGCCATCCGGGACGCCTTCTTCACCGACGCCTTCAAGCTCCTCAATTCCCAGCCCCTCATCGACAAGGAGATGACGGCCTATGAGATTTCCCAGCGGCAGGCCGAACAACTCCAAGGCGTGGCCCCCGCCTTCGCCCGCGGCCTGCCTGAGTTCATCCTGCCCCTGATGCGTCGGGGCTTCGGCATCATGTTCCGCCGCGGGGAGCTGGGCCAGCCGCCCGACATCCTCATGCAGGAGGTGTCCCACGGGAAGAAGGGCCTCGTGATGCCTGAGGTGGTGGTGACGAGCCGATTCAACGACGCCCTCCGCGCCCTCAAGAACCGGGGCACCGAGGAAACCTTCAAGTTCCTGGCCCCTATGGCCGAGCAGAAGCCGGAGCTTTACGACATCTTCGACCTCGATCAGACCGTGCGCGAATACGCCCGCAACGCCGGCATGGCCCCCGACCTCATCAGGAAGGAGACGGGCCCGAACAGCGTGCAGGCCATCCGGGCGGCGCGGGCCGCCATGCAGAAGCAGCAGATGGCCGCGCAGCAGGCTGAGACGCTGGGCAAGGCCGGCAAGGCCCTGGGCGGCTCGCCCCAGTGGATGCAGGACCAAGTGCAGGAACGGCTTGCCGGTGGCCGGAGACGCGCAGCGTGAGTGAGCTCAAGCCCGAACCCACCGAAGGACAGCAGCAGGCCCGAGCCCGGGCCCAGCAGCTTGCCAACGCTTTCCAGGCGGTATTTGGACAGCCAAGGAAAAGGACCGCCGAACAGCAGAGAGTTCTTGACCACCTTGCGACGTGCGCCGGGGACGACTGCAACGCCTACCAGTTCAACCAGGCACGGGACGGAGTGGCGCTGATTGCCGCCGGCCTCCACCGGGATGGGGCCAAAAGCATCTTGCGTGTAATCGAGCGCCAACTACTCATTGCCTCGAACGTGAAGCCCGCGAAAGCGGAGAAACCCAAAGTGAGGAGATAATCGCCATGCAGAATCCGATCAAAGCCGTGCGGCGTTTGTTCGCGGGGAAGCCTGCCCCAGCAAATGCCTCCGCTGCGCCAGCCAAGACGCCCGTGGAGTTCAAATACGCCAATGGCCGCGTGGCCAAGATGGGCGACGTCGTGGTGAACCAGAACACCGGCCAGCGCATCGTCATCACTTCTCTCCACGAGAAATCGGTCTTCCATCGCCACCAGCAGTGGTACTTGCACGAGGAGGACCACGCCAAGCTCTCCGATCAGAAACGCTAACCAACAAGGAATCGCCACCATGTCAGAGACACAGGAAGTTACTATCGCCCCCGTCATCTTCAAAAAGAACGGGGATCTGGTGCAGGACGTTGACGGGGCCAAGGCCATCGTCGCCCACTACGACCAGAAAACCGGCCACTTGGAGTTCACCTCCATTGAGGCATCCCGGAAGCTCATCCGCCAAATCACCGCCGCCATCGGCACAGTGAACAAGGGGACGCAGTCCTCCGGCCTCGTCATCAAGACCATGGGCGTCAAGGGCCAGCCCCGAGACAACCCGAAGGGCAATGTGCCTCCGAAGCCGCGGCGCAACGCCCAATTCGGGGACCAGACCCCCGAGTTGGTGGAGTGGTATTTCAAGTATTACCCCCAGGAGGCCTACATCCGCTACGGCGTCTTCCTCGATGCCAGCGGGGAGCCCGTCCGCAAGCGCGTGAAGCGCAAGATCACCGAGCTGGTGGACGACCGCTCCGGCGAGCACGGCCTGGAGAACCAGAACGATGGCAAGGGGGCCCAGGTGGGACCGAAGAAGTGGGAGAATGGCCCCATTGGCCAAGTGGTGACGCAGGATGTCTTGGACAACCAGATCATCGCCCGCCGGGCCACGCACATGACCTTCGCCCCGCAGGAGGTGGTCGGAGGCTTCGACACTGGGGATGAAGAGGACGAATCGGGCGGCGGGTCCGAGCGGGAAGAGGGAGGTGACGAGTGAACACCCCCGCTGCCGCCCCAGCCAACCCCGAGCTCATCGCCTCGGCCAACAAGGTGAACAAGATGCAGGGGGAGTTGAAATACCTGCAACGCACCGCGGCCATCGCCGTGGCGCTCGCCCCGGCCTTCCGGGACAAGTTCGACTTCTCCGACCCCAAGCAGTTCACCGACCTGGCCGACATCGCCTGGAAGGCCGCGCAGGCCATGGTGGTGAAGGAGAAGTCCGTCCTCGAGCCCTTTGAGAAGGAAATCACCGACGTCATCGACGCCCACAACGTCATGGTGCTGGCCGACCATGAGAAGAACAAGGTGGCGGCGCTGCCGCTGAACCACAAACAGCGCCGTGCCCTGACGCCCCCGCCGCCGCCGGCAGGTTCCAGTGAAGGAGGTACCCAGTGAGAACCTTCTTCCCCCTGATGGAAGCCGCCGTGGCCGATCCTGCTGCTGATGCCGCAGCTGGCGGTGGAAAGGGTGCCGATCCTGCCGCAGACAAGGGCGGTGGCGGCGCAATTCAGCCCTTCCACTCCGACTGGATGAAGGCGGACGGCACGCTCAACCCCGCGGCCTACGAACGTCTCCCCGAGGACATCCGCTACATGAAGGATGGCCTCGGCAAGTACAAGACGGCTGAGGAGCTGGTGCGCGGTATGGCCTACGCCCAAACCCTCGCCGGCAAGAAGGGCCTCATGCCTCTGCCCGACAATGCTCCTGTGGAGGTGCGGGCCGAACGGAAGGCCATCCTGGACTCCATCAACGGGGTGCCGAAGGAGGCCAAGGACTACGGCATCGCCCGGCCCCCCGAAGTGCCGGAGCAGCAGTGGAACCAGCCCCTGGCGGACAACTTCGCCAAGTGGGCGCAGGAAAACAGCGTGTCGCCGGCTGCCGTCAAGAAGCTCACTGCCATTCAGATCGACGCCATGAAGGGCCAGCTGGCCGAGCAGGCGAAATACGAGCACACCTTCTACGAGAATCACCAGAAGGCGTTCGAGGCGCAGCTTCGGACGGAGAACATTCCGCTCGATCGCGCCACGGCACTGGTGGAGCGCGGGGCCATCTCGCTGGGCCTGGACGTCGCCAAGCCCGAGCACGCCACGCTCCTCAAGAATTCCGCCGTGCGGCTCATGGCCATGCGCCATGCCATTGCCACGGGCGAGGATTCCTTTGTGCAGGGCGAGGCTGGGAAGGGTGACGCGGGAGATCCCATGACGCTCGCCCAGGATGCCACGCACAACAAGGCCAACCCCCTGTACGAACCGCTCCACGACTCCAGCCACCCGCAGCACAAGATGGCGGCGGCCAAGGTTGAGGGCTGGTGGCGTCAGGCAGCGGCCAAGCCGGCGAAGCGATGATCCGGCCACTCCGGGACGTCCTCTTCCTGCGTCCCTCCACCGAGGCGTTGGGCATGGTGGGCCTCATCCACATGCCCGAAATCAGCAAGCTGTCATGCAAGACGACGGCGGTTTGCGAGGTGGTGGCGGCTGGGCCCAAGGCTCGGGACGTGAAGGTGGGGTCCAAGGTTCGGGTGGAGGTGTACGACAAGCACTATGCCGGCGATGAGGCGGTGGTGGAGGGCGAGAAACTGATCGTCATCCGCGAGCGCGACATCGTCGGGATTGAGCTTGCTTCGTAAATTCACATCGGTATCCACACTTACATGGCTGGAATCAAAAACACACCCTTCACGCCCGATTCCGACATCGTGGCCCAAATCACGGGGACGGGACAGCCCACCCCAGGCTACAACGGAGCGGCCACGGTTGGCTCCGGCTTCGCCCCAGTTTACGCGGCCTCGATCGAACTGGCCCCCTTCCTCCAGAAGTCCCGGTTCGTCCTCATCACCACCACCGCGGGCGTGGGCAATGCCTCCCTCACCGCGGCCTTCGTGGCCCCGGCGGGTGCCCGGCTGGCGGTTCAGATCGCCAACGATGCCGGCGGGGCCCGAACCATCACCTTCTCCACGGGCTTCCGGGCCACTGGCACGGTGGTGGGCACGGCCTCCAAGATCATCCTCGTGGACTTCGTCTCGGACGGCACCACCTGGAACGAGGTGGCCCGGTCGGTGTCCGCCATCACCTGAGAAATCTCCCTAGGGCTTCGGCCCCGGTGCCCAATACTCCCAAGGTTTCCGGTCCTAGACCAAGCAGCGCTGAAATATGGGCTGCCCAGCGAAAACGGGGTGAGGGAATAACGCCGGGGCCGAATGTTTCTTCCCCGTTCTTTGCATAGGGGAAAAGCCGTCTGAGAAATCAGGCGGCTTTTTTGTGCTTGCGTGAAACGCCATCGGGGTTTTTACCACTTCCCAGGCCGAAGCAGATAGACACCCGCGCCTAGCGCGGCCTGCTCACTCCGACCGAACAAACTGTTCGATGATCGGCCCCTTTGGGACACCCGAGATGCGAACGAAGAGAGCAACCTTCGTTTAATTTTCACCACCATGGCTGGAGCCATTTTTTCCCTACCTCCGCACTATCAGATCGCGTTCGACAACTACTTCCGCGAGAAGATGGCGCAGCAGAAGAACCATCGTCTCGCCGGCACGTATGTTGAGGACAACATCATGGGCGAGTCCAAGCGGTACGACATCATCGGCTCGCAGAACTATGCGATGCGCCAGGTGACGGCCCGCGCCCAGAAGACCGAGCCCTCGGATGTGCCGAGCGCCTTCTACTGGGTCCGCCCCCGGCCCTACGACAAGACCACCTGGATCGACCAGTTCGACAAGGTGCTTCTCGGCCAGCTGGGCGATCCCTCCAGCCCCACGGCGCGGCAGCATGCCATCGCCGCGGCCCGCCAGAAGGACATCATCCTCCTGGCCGCGCTGGGCGGCACGCGCTTCGTCGGTGCCCAGGGCACCACGGCGCAGCCCCTGCCCACCACGGGCGGCCCGACCGGCAACGGCCAGGTGATCGGCGTCACCTTCGGCAGCGGCGGGGCCAATTCCGGCCTCCAGCTGGCGAAGCTCACGCAGGCCTCGTTCATCATGGACCAGAACGACGTGGACGAGGAAGGCCGGCACTTCGCGTACTCCGCGAAGGAGCTGAACAACCTCATCACGAACGTGGACCAGGTGAACTCGGTGCTCTACAACGACGTCCGGGCCCTCCGCGACGGTCGCATCCGCGACTTCATGGGGTTCAACTTCAAGCGGACGCAGCTCGTGCCCTTCGCGTCCGGCTCCACCACCATCCGCACGTGCTTCGCCTGGCAGAAGGATTTCCTCCTGATGGGCAAGGGCGAGGATGTGATGACCAAGATGGACATCCTCCCGCAGCAGTCCCAGGCCATCCAGGTGTACACCTGCATGCTCATGGACGCCACCCGCACGGAAGACGAGGGCGTGGTTCAGGTGAACTGCGACAACTCCGTCTGAGCCATTTCAAACCCTTAACTAAAAGGAAAACCAAACATGGCTATCTGGAATACAGACGTCGCTCTCGCCCAAATCCAGGGCAACAACTTCCCGGGTGCTCCCGGGCAGGCGCAGATCGTTCAGCCGCCCACGTGGCAGAACAACCCCCTCCTTGAGGGGCCCCCGGACGTCCTGGCCACCTACATCTGGACCGGCAATGAGGCGGCCAACGACATCATCAACATCGCCGTGGCCAATGCCGGCTGGATCGTGAAGACGGGGGGCCAAGTGTGCTCCGGCGTCACGGCTCCCGCCGCCACGCTCACCGTGGCAATCGGGGACAACGACCTGGGACTCCTGACGTCCCTGCCGATCCCCAATGCCGCGGGGGCCCAGGCCACCGTGGGACAGCTGTCCAGCATCCAGGCGCCGCTCTGGGTGTCGGGCACCACCTACGTGCCCGGCAATGTCGTCATCGACGCCGCCTCCACCCCGGCGAACCAGGTGTTCACCTGCGTGGCCAACACGTCCGGTGCCACCGCGCCCCACAGCGCGGCCACCACCGTGTGGATGCCGAACTCGCAGCGGTATTCGGCCTCGATCGACATCCATGCCGCCTCGGGCATCGTCGCCTTCGCGGGCGGCACCCAGGCCTACGGCGGCCCGGCCTCGATCCTGCCGTTCGCCATCACCCCGGGCGCGGTGCCCACGGGCTACACGGCGAACACGCTGCTGGCGCAGCAGTACCAGATCCAGAACGACTGCTGGCTCCAGGCCCTCATCCTGACGGCGGCCACCATCGCCGTTGGCACCATCTCGGTGTTCCGAATCCCGGTGCTGGCCTCGAACTGATCCATTGGGTTAGCGTTTGTTCACTATGCCCCCGGGTGCTTGCGTCGTGGCGATGACGTAAGGCTCGGGGGCTTCTTTTTTTCACCATGCCAACCACTCTCGCACCAACAGACATTTGCAATGTCGCCCTCTCCAAGATTGGTGCCCAGTCGATCAACTCGATGACGGACCAGACCAATTCGTCTGCCATCGCCTGCAACACGAATTTCCAGTTGGCCTATTTGGAGGTGTCGCGCTCGAGTCGGTGGAACTGCATCCTCACGACGGCGGTGCTGGCGGCGGTGCCACAGGTGCCGTTGCCGGGCTGCCCGCCACCTGCCCCTGTCACGCCTTGGGCCCCACTCACGGCCTACGCTCCCGGCGTCTATCTCTCCTATGGCGGCTACATCTACATCGTGATGTTCGCCTACACCTCGACCAACAATTTCCTGAACGACCTCACCACGGGGGCGCTCACGCAGACCAATGTGCCCGCCAACCAGCCGTTCTTTCCGGGCACCGGGCAGCAGTACCCCTCGGGATGGGCAAACGCCTTCGCGCTGCCCGACGATTTCCAGCTGCTGGTGTCGCTCAATGACAACACCTATTGGGATCTGGATGGCGCTGGGAGCGACGATTACGAAATCATGGGGAGCACGCTCTTTTGCGATGAGTGCCAAGCGGCCATCCAGTATGTCCAGAACGTGGCCGACACGACCAAGTTTGACTCGCTCTTCGTCAGCGCCCTGTCCTTCAAGCTGGCGTCCATGATTTCCACGCCCCTTCGGCAGGATGGAGGGAAGATGGAAACGGAGCTCCTGGCCGGCTACGAACGGGCGCTGCGGTCGGCGCGAACCAAGAACGCCGGGGAGAAGCAGGCCCGCCGCTTCAACCCCATCCGGTCTTCTCTCTTCAACCGGGCCCGGTACGGCGGAAGCAATGGTTAAGAGCCTGCACAACACGACCAGTTTCAGCTCGGGCGAGTGGAGCCCGAAGGTGGATGCGCGGGTGGACCAGGCGAAGTATTCCGCCGCCCTCCGGCAGTGCCTGAACATGATGGCGTACAAGTCGGGAGGCCTGACGCGCCGGCCAGGGACGCAGCTCATGGCCCCGGCGCGAATCCAGAACACGCCCCCGGGAAACAATTACGCCGTGCGCGTGATGCCCTTCACGTTTTCCCCCGACACCACCTTCAATCTGGAATTCGGCCACAAATACGTCCGGTTCTATTCCAACGGGCAGCAGGTGATGGTGCCTTTCAGCCCGAACCAGCCCAATTGGATTTCGGGCGGCACCTACCTTTCTGGCGACACCGTGCTGGTCCTGGTGGGCATCACCTTAACCCCATTCATCTGCATCCTAAACGTGAGCGGCAGCGTGGTGACGCCTGACATGGACCCCACGCACTGGGCCTCGCCGCCCACAGTTCCCTACGAGGTGGCGACTCCGTACAATGGGCTCTACAATTCGGGCAGCCCGTTCACGACGGACGTTTTCAAGATCGTGCCGTGCCAGATCAACGACATCATCTATCTGGTCCACCCGGACTTTCCCCCGTACAGCCTCTCGCGCTTGGGAGACACCGATTGGGTGATGAAGCAGGTGAATTTCTTGGCCCCGGCGCTGCTGGACCAAAATGCCACCGACACCATCATCACCCCGAGCGAGTTGCAGGGCACGGGCATCACGCTGTCGGCGTCGGCCCCGGCTTGGGTGCCGGAGAACTACTACAACATCGGCAACTCGGTGACGGTGTCCGGGGTGATTTACAGCTGCATCGTGGGCAACGTGTCCTCGGCCAGCTTCGCCGCCGACCTGAACGCGGGATACTGGCAATTCCTGGCCGTCTTCAATCCGCTGCACGTGGGGTCAACGTGGCAGTTGGCCACGCTGCGGCCTTCGGCCTACGTGGAGTACGACGGCACCTCGGCGGGAGGCTTCGCGGCAGGCACCTCCGACAGCATCCAGGCGCTGGGCCAGTGGGAGGTGCACAGCTACGGCACGTGGTCCGCCGACATTGCCATCCAACGCAGCCTCGATGGCGGTCAGACGTGGGACACCATCCGCAGTGTCACAGGCCGCAGCGACCGCAACGTGGACATCCAGGGCACTGCAGGCCAGCTGGGCATCTACCGCATCGTGGTGTCGAACGTGGCCGCCCCCATCAGCCCGGGCCCAACCAATCCCCGCATCGTATTTGAATGTGTTGATGCGTTTCTTTATGGGTTGGTGAAGATCACGGCGGTGCCCACGGTGTCGGCTCCGGCCTTCGTCAATGGGCAGGTGTACGAGATTGCCTCCCTGGGAACCACCAACTGGTTCAACATCGGGGCGGGCGTGAATTACCACGTTGGCACCATCTTCACGTACAATGGGACGCCCGACGCTGGCACGGGCACAGCGTTCCAGCCCTACGTGGCCACGGCGGACGTGGTGACGCAGCTCACCGACTCCAATCCCCAGCAGCCGCAGTGGGTGAGCGGGCAAGCCTACACGGCGGGCCAGCAGTCCTCCTACCAGTTCGTCAACTACACGGCGCTCAACAACGTCACCAGCGCCACGCCTCCTTCCCAAGACACCACCAACTGGGCCCCCACGGCCCCTGGTGGCACCGAATACTGGTCCGAGGCCGCTTGGAGCAACTACCGCGGCTTCCCACAAGCCATTGCGTCCTTCCAGCAGCGCGTGATTTACGCCTCTTCCGGGTTCGAGCCCCAGCGCATCTGGGGCACCGTCACCAACGACATCGAGAACTTTGCCTTAGGGGACCAGACACTGGCCACCGACGCCTTCGCTTTCGATCTGAACGCCCCGGGCCGCGGCCCCATCGTCTGGTTGGTTTCCCAGACCGACCTCTTTGCCGGATTCAGCGGAGCGGAATGGGTGATTTCCTCGGGATCAGCAAGCTCCTCGGGCGGCACATCAGGGGCATCCATAACGCCCACGCAAATCAACGCCGTGGAGCACGGGACGTTCGGGAGCGCCCCGTTTGTCCAGCCGGCAGTCATCGGCAACGCCGTGATTTTCACGCAGCGCCAGGCCGACGCCATACGGCAAATGCTCTTCTCGATCGAGACGACCAAGTACATGAGCAGCGACCTGACCACGCTGGCCGACCACCTCTTCCCTTCCGGCATCGTCCAGCTGGGCTACCAGCAGCGCTGGAGGCACCAGGGCATCATCTGGGTGGTGACGCAGCAAGGCAGCCTTTGCGGCCTCACCTACGACCTGGACCAGCAGGTGTACGGCTGGCACCGCCACCTCACTGGCAATGGCGCGGTGGACATCAACGGCATCGCCATCCCGAACGACAACGGCTTTGAGTCGGTGTCCGTCATCGACGGCCAGGGCACCAACGATGATGAGGTGTGGCTGGTGGCCAACCGCCTCATCGGCGGTGTGCAGACGCGGTTCATCGAGCGCATCAACCCCAACAACTGGGAGGAAACCTTCACGGGAGCTCCCAATCCTGCGGCCCCCAGCCTGCCCGACGCCTTCTACGTGGACTGCGGCAGCACAGTGCTCAATCCGGGATCTACGACCATCACAGGGCTTTCGGCGCTGAATGGACGCTACGTCATTGGCCTGGCTGATGGCTACAATTTCGGCCCCCTGTTGGTGGAGGGCGGCCAGGTGACGCTTCCGCCTTCAATCCCAGGGACGGTGGCCAAGGTGCAGATCGGGCTCCCCATTGCCTACGCCGGCCAGCCCATGCGGTTCGACGCCGACCCGCGGGTGGGCAACACGCAGGGCATCATCAAGCAAATTTCGGACATCTACCTGCGCCTCTGGAACTCCATGGGCGGCATGGTGAGCAACGGCACGGCCACCTATCCCACGTGGGTGTCGGGAGCGTCCTACCTCCCAGGCAACAACGTCATCAGCCCGCTGACGCAGCAAGCCTACCAGTGCGTGGTTACCACCTCGAGCGCGACGGACCCTTCCCAGCTGCCCGCCAACTGGCAGCAGACGGCCCTCCCCAGCTATCAGCCGCCCGTGCCCATCAATTACACTGGTTCCACCACCAATCCTTTCGCGCAGCCCACGCTCATCACGAAGCCCACCGACATACGCATCCAGCCGAAGGGCATGCCCAGCCCCAGCGAAGATCCTGTGATCGTCGTCCAAGGGTCCGATGCGTTGCCATTGACCGTTCTGGCGGTGGTCCTTAAGTACGACGTCACCGCTGTCCCATGAGTGCTGTCCTGACATCCCCCACGCCGGCCCAGTTGGCCAAGGAGTGCGATGCCCTCAACCGGCTGGAGGCCGACTTGGCGAAGTGCCCCCCGGTGGACCACCCGGAGACACACCGCTTTACGCCGGGGCTGTACAGCCGACAAATTCTCCTCAAGGCCGGGATTCTCTGCACCTCAAAGATCCACCGCACCGAGCACCAGTTTATTATCTCGAAGGGCAAGTGCCGCATCTGGTCCGAAGAGAAGGGATGGGAAACCTTGCAAGCTCCGTACCACGGAATTACCAAGCCGGGCACTCGCCGCGCTCTGCACATTCTGGAGGACGTCATCTTCACCACGTTCCACGCCACCACGAAAACCGACTTGGCCGAGATTGAGGCCGACCTGATCGAGCCGGACGCCCGGCTGGAAGAGCTTCGCCAGCAGCAGGCGGGGAGGGCCCTCGCTTGAGCTTCTGGGGCATCGGCGCTGCCGTGGTGGCCGTTGGCACCACCGTCTATGGGGCTATCGAGCAGAGCAAAGCGTCCAAGAACGCTGCTCAGGTGGACACAGCCACGGCGGCCTACAACGCGAAGTATGACGATGAAATGGCCGCGCAGCTGGACATGGACACGCTGGCCAACATCGACACCGAGCGCCAGAACGACAAGGTGTACCTGTCGAAGCAGGAGGCCAGCTACGCCTCTGCGGGCGTTCTGGCCACCAGCGGTTCTCCTCTCGCGGCTCAAATCACCAACGCCGGGCGCATGGAGCAGCGCATCCAGCAGGAGTATGTGAATAGCCAGAAGAAACAGGAATCCCTTTATTCTCAGGCAGCGGTCGGCGTGGCCTACGGGGCTGCCCAGGCCGCCTCCGACCGCACCAGCGCCTCCATTGCCCTGATCGACGGCGGGGCCAAGGTGGCGGGGATGCTGGGATCGGACTACGAAAGCGGAGTTTTCAAGGGCGGTGGAAGCGCCACAGATGAGGGCTTTGACGACTGACCACATTAATTTATGTGCGCTCTTCCCATTGTCCCAGGCAGTGAGGTGTCCACGCCAGAAGCGGGCACCAGGATAGACGGTGCGGCCTTTCGTCAGGCAGCCCTCGCTCCTGGCCGCCTGGCTGGAGCCATCGGGGAGGACGCCGGCAACCTCTTCCATGGTGTGGCCAACAACATCGCCAAGGCGAGGAACGCCAAGATGGTGTTCGATGCCGACTTGACGATGCGGAAGACGAAGGACGACTTCCTGGCCAGTCTCACCACCAACCCGGAGTTGGCGAGTGACCCTGGCAAGTGGATGCCCGCCTACCAGCAGCGCGTGCAACAGGTGTCGGACCAGGTGCTGAACCAGCCCAATCTATCGCCCGTCGCCAAGCGGCAGCTGACGCAGATGACTGCGGGGTGGGCCCAGGCGAGCAGCGCGGACATTCGCGTGGCTGCCCTCAACCGGGAGGTGTCGGACACCAAGCGGGCGGGCATGGCGACGGCCACCAAGGCGGCTCAGGATGGGCAGGAAGACGTCGCTGTGGCCGCGTACAAGTCACTCAACGAGATTGGGGCCATGGGACCGAAGGAAACTGCGGCCCGCATCAAGCAGGTGCCCGCCATCGCTGCGGAGAGCAAGGCCAACACCGCCATCGCCACCAGTCCCATCGAAGCCCCCAAGGTGATCGAGAGCCAGTTGCAGGGGAAGATGGACCCGAAGCGCTATCGCGTGGTCCTCAGCGTGGCTAAAGAGGCTCAGGCGAAGGCTCAGGCCGAGAACGCCCAAGATTTGTCAGGCCGAATTGACGATTCCCCAGACCACACGATTGACCCCAAGCTGCTGCAAGGGTGGAAGGACGCTGGCAAGATCCGGGACAGCGACTTCGAGCGCCTTCAAAACCGCATGAAGGTGTACAAGGACACCGACGAGCGGGAGCGCAACAAAGCGGAGACGAGCTCTTTCAACGTCGCCATGATGGAGGCGCAGAACCACCACTGGGCCGATGATGACAAAATCCAGGACTCGGCCACGGAAATGAAGGGGGCCGGGCTTGAGTGGAAAAAACAAGCGCTGCGCCGCCGGCTGAATTCCTTCGTGGACGAGCAGGTGAAGAGCGCCCAGAAAAAAGGGGAGTCCGAGGAGAAGCCGGTGGAGCGCATCATCTACCAGCAGATGAATGAGGACCGTGAGAAGAACGGCCTCACGCTTCCGATGGTGGCCACGCCCGGCCAGACGCACTGGTTTGGATCAGACACGCCCACTTCCTTCGCGCACGTGGATGGCGGCTTGACCGCGCTCCGGAAGATGTCCGATGACGAAATCAAGGAAAAGTTCGGGGAGAAGGCCACCAAGGAGAGCGTCCTGCGTGACGAGCAACAGCACTACGCCAACCAGCAGGCGAAGATGCGCGACTGGTTCAAGGCCAACCCCGAGGCCACAGAGGAGCAGGCGCAGCAGTACCGGCAGAAGCTGGAAAAGCCATTCGTGTCCGCGGCTATTTCCCAGATCCTCAAGAAAAGCATGCCGGTGGCGGTCCATTCCAAGGAAGATTTTGAGGCGCTGCCTTCCGGCGCTGCCTTCATCTGGAACGGACGCACCGGCACCGTTCCCTGATGGCCGAATTCGATCCATTCAAGGACGGCGGCGCTGTGGAGGTGCTGGAGAAGCCGAAGAGCGCCGACCCGGAGGCATTCGATCCGTTCGCGGACGGCCAGGGCCAGGCGCACGTGCCGGAGGCCAAGACCCCGGAGGTGGACTCATCGCCCAAGATCGGCGGGCGGTTCGATGCGCTGTACGCCGGCACCCTCGAGACACTGAACACGCGCCTCATGCCGGAGGAGAAGGCCGCCTTCACGCGGCTGGATGCTGTCTCGGACAATGCGATGGACGCCCGGGCCCAAGCCATCAACCAGGCGTACTACTCCACCAAGCTGGACGGCGTGAACCACGCCACGCTGGAACGTAATTGGCCCGCCATCCGGCAAACAATCGCCAAGGAAATGTACGGGGTGGATGACCCCGGCATGACCGACACGAAGCTTTTCAGCCTCACCGCCAAGAAGCAGAAGGAGGACAGCGAAACCAGTGTGGACCAGGGACAGCTCAAGGCGTGGACATGGCAGCACCAGATGGGTAGCGACCTGTTCCAGACCAAGAAGGCCATCACCGGATTTTGGGAGTCGATCAACAAGCCGCTGGCGGCGCTGCCGGAGGCCCCGAAAGATTTGCCCGACATCCCCCAGTTTGGCCTCAGCAACCCCGCCCTGGTCGGAGGGGTGTACAACGCCCTCCGGCCCCTACTGGAGGGCGCAGAAAGCCCGCTGGGCGTGGCTACGATGGCCGCCGCGGGCCCGCTCAAGGCAGCGTCTGCCACCTACCCACTGGCCGCCAAGGCCCTGGTCGGCATGGAGGCGGTATTCACCGGCCTGATGGGCTACGGGGCGGTGAAAGCGGGCATCAAAGCCCCTGCGGTGCTGAAAGACCCCAATGCCACGTTCGAGGACAAGGTGACTGCTGTGGCCAGCCCTGTGGCCCAGAGCGGGGCGGCCCTGTTGGGCACCCTCGGCATGGCGCTGGAGCTATTTCCGAAGGAGAAAGGCGCTGCTGTGGTCAAGGAAATGGAGGGAAAAACCCCCACTCAGGCAGCGCAGGTGCTTCGGAGGGAGGCTGTGGAGACGGATGTTCCGCGACACGCCGATTTCCTCATGGATGCGGCCCGTGAGCTTGACAACATCGCTTCTCAGAAGGCAAAAGATGCGGTTAAGGAATCCGCAAGTGGTTCACCCTCAAATCCAGACGACTCAGCAACACCACGTGGAACAATTGATGAAGCTGTGCAGCAAGTGCCGGGAGAACCCGGCGAGGTCGGGGCAAAGGTGGTGCCGGACGTGCCACGCGAAGGCCAGCAGGGCGCATCGGCAGCAGCCGGGACCGCTCCTGAGGAAGCTCCAGAGGCTGGCGCTGTAAAATCCAAGGAACCGGCTCCTGCGCCGGACGCCATCGGCATCAAAAACGATGCCATGAACGCGGAATTGGCCCGGATGGGCAAACCTGAGCCCACGAAAGAGGAGGCCATGACGTTCAAGGCGGTGCACGCCGATGTCGCGGCCCGCTTCAAGGCCGACCCGACCATTGGAGAGGCCCTGGTGGAGGATCTGAGGGCCAACCCGCGGGCCCCCACGCCCGAAGAGGACGTCCTGCTGGGATTCGAGGCCAACCGGCAGGCCCGGGCCGTGGAAAAGGCGGAAGACGACCTCCTGGAGGCCGAGAGCGCCAACAATGGGGTGGCGGCGGCTGACGCTCGCATGCGAAAGGCTCGGGCGCAGGACGCTTTTCAGCGCGTGGCTGAAATTGCGGACTCCGTGGGCACGAAGAGCGGCCAATCCCTCGCCTTCCGAAAGGTGATGCTGGCGCGGGACTATTCCCTGGCCGGCATGACGCGCCGCCTGACCGTCGCCAACAAAGGCCGGGAGCTGCCGCCCGTGGTGGTGGAGCAAATCCGTGAATTGAACCGGCGTCTCACTGGAGCCCAGCGGATGATCGAGAATTACCGAGAGGCAAAGCGCCTCCAGGCAGCCGAACCCTTGAAGGAGGCCCCGCGCCGCGGCAAGCCGCCTGGGAAGGTGCTCAAATTCATCTCCGACCGTGCGGAGGAGGCCCGGGCCCGCGTGAAGGCCCGCATGGCGGAAGGACGCCTCATGTCCGGCTTGGACCCTGCCGACCTGGCCGACCACGCCATCATCGGAGCCGACTACCTAGCCAAGGGCGTCACCAAATTCAAGGACTGGTCCGTGGCGATGGTGAACGAACTGGGAGAGGCCATCCGCCCCCACCTCCAAGACATCTTCCGGGAAGCGATCGAGGCCCGCAGCCAGGCCCAGCGGTTGCAGGCATACAAGACGCGGCGCGAAGGCCAGATTTCGGAAGCGCAGGTGTCGCGCATGGCTGGGACTGAGAAGGCCAGCCGAACTGCCCTGAAACTGGACCCCGAGGCCGAGCGGCTGAATTTGGAGTATGAGCGCATCAAGCGGGAGGCGGACCGGGCTGAAATGGAGCTTGAGGAGCAGAACCGCACCACGAGCCGGAAGGTGCAGGACGCCATTTCCGGCTATGCCCGCGCCAGCGTCCTCTCCTACCCCACGGTGTTCATCAAGCTGGCCGCCGCGGCTGCCACGCGCTGGATCTCCACCCCGGCAGAGCAGGCCATTGGCTACGGGATTTCAAAGGCTTTTCCGAAGCTGGCCGACAAGGCGGCCATGGAAGGGGTGCCGACGATTGCCGGGGCTGTCCGGGCCGAGTCAAAGGCCATCACTCAAGGGCTCACGCAGGGCATGAAAGGCGCGTGGGACATGCTGCGGAACAAGGACACCGCCGAGCAGGTGCTGTTCGACAAGGCCCACCTCCCACATGGCGTCCTCGAATACTTCGGCCAGATGCACGGGGCGATGAAATACCCCACCGTCATCAACGACTTCGCCCGCCGGCTGCAACTGGGGATCGAGAACGCGGCCCGGCACGGGGCGGACGTGCACGATCCCTTGGTGCAAATGCGCCTGATGAACGATGCGTGGAAATACGCCAAGCGGGCCACCTTCCAGCAGGACAATGTTTTCGTGAAGCGCTACCAGCAGCAGTTGGCCGCGCTCGAGGCGAAGAGCAAGACCACAGGGCGTCCCTCTATTCTGTCGGAGGCTGCGGCCACGTTCCTCAAGACGAAGCTGCCGGTGGTGAAGGTGCCGATGAATGTCTTGGCGGAATCGTTCGAGTATTTGACAGGGGCTGTCCAAGGGCCGGCGCGGGTGGCTGCTGTCTATGCCCGTGGCATCGAGAAAATAAAGCCCGAGGAAGCCGACCTCGTGATGCGCCTGATGAAGAAAGGCTTCCTCGGGGGTGCTTTCGCCCTGCTGGGCTTCTTTGGGGCGAAACACATCGGCGGCTTCTACCAGCCGGGCGAGAGGCGTAAGCCGGGCGACGTGCTGGAGGGCACCGCGAAGATCAACGGCGTGGAGGTGCCACGCCAGGCCTTCGACAGCCCCGTGTTCCAGGCGCTCCAGTGGGGGGCGACAGTGCGCCGGGCCTCCGACTCCTATTTCAGGAAGTCCGATGCCCAAAAGAAGGGCCTGACGGCTGGCATGGTGGCCGCCTCAATGGGCCTCCTGGACAACGTGCCGTTCGCCCGGGAGGAATTGGACGCGGCCAAAAACATCACCGATTTGCAGAAGGGCGACTATCCCGAGTTCTTTGCCGACAAGTTCAACTGGATCGAGCCCGGAGCCCTGCAATGGCTGGCGGCGCAGATGGACAAGAAAACGCCGTTCAGCCCCACCGAGTATTCCACGCCAAGAAAGACCACGGGCTTGAAGGAGAACCTGGAGAAGGGAATTCCGGTGCTCCGCGAAACCTTGCCCAAGCGGAAGCCGGCAACAACCTATCGCTGATGGACTGCCCCGAGGAAATATTTGAAGAGCAGGAGGAGGACGTTTCCCGGCACGGCTGCCTGGTGCCGACAGGGGAAGAGGCGGAAGGCGGGGAGGCCGACGATGAATGACGACTTGAAAACAAAGACCGTCCTAGTGGTGGCCAACCCGCTCTTCGTCGCGCTGGCCGAACGCTTGGCCCGCGATTTCAAGAAGGTATACCTCTGGGTGCCTTTCTCAGGCAGCTTCCCGACGATGAACGCCGGCATGGTCGGCACCGGCTTGGAGGGCGTGGAGCGGGTGGACTCCATCTTTGGTCCCCACTTCAACTCCGTGGACCTATTCGTCTTCGTGGATCTGTACCACGCCGCAGAGCAAATCTACCTGGAGTCCATCGGCAAGCGCGTGTGGGGTGCCCGCAATGGGGAGGAGATGGAGGTTTATCGTGAGGTGGCGAAGAAGCTCATGGAGCAGGCCGGATTGCCGGTGAATCCCTGGCGAATCATCACCGGCATTGACGCCCTGCGGGAGCACCTGAAAGCGAACAAGGACCAGCACGTGAAGATCGACCGCTGGCGCGGCCTGACGGAAACCTTCTTCTCCCCCAACTACGAGACGGTGGAGGCCAAGCTGGACGACATTCAACACCTCCTGGGCGGCTTCAAGGACGTGGCCGAGTTCATCGTGGAGGATGATTTGCCTGACCGCGTGGAAATCGGGATGGACGGTTACTGCATCGACGGTGAGTTTCCGAAAAACCTGCTGGTAGGGATCGAGGTGAAGGATCTGGGGTATGTCTCTGAGTTCGTGGCGTGGGATGCCGTGCCGGAGCCGATCCGGCGATGGAACGAGCGGATGGCACCCTACCTGGCCACCTACGGCTACCGCGGCTTCCTCTCCACGGAGGTCCGCATCGGCAAGGACAAGGTGCCGTACATGATTGACCTCTGCGCCCGGGCGGGCAGTCCTCCGAGCGAGCTCTACTCTGAATTCTATGAGAATTTCTCCGAAATCGTCTGGCACGGTGCCGCTGGGGTTCTTGTCGAGCCCAAGGCCAAGGGTAAATTCGGAGTACAGGTGGTGCTTAAGTCCTCTTGGGCCTCAGGCCACTGGCAGCCTGTGTCATACCCCCCAGAATTCGACCGCAACATCAAGCTGTTCAATTGTGTGGTGGTGGAGGGCAAGCGGTTTGTCGTGCCGCTAGACGAGGAGATGAGCGAAATTGGGGCGGTGATTGGCTGGGGGGACACACTGGAGGCGGCCATTGCGATGGTGCAGGAGGCGGGGGAGGCGATCGAGGGATTCGGGATTAAGTTCGGGTTGGGCCCGATTGAATCCGCGAAAGAGGAGATGGAGAAAATAGAGGCCCTAGGCGTGTCGCCTTTCAGCATAGACAAAACCACCGCCTAGCTCTATCTCCTGAATCCGCTGGAGGCGTCGCCACCGCCCCAGCGTCTCATCCCATGAAGCATTTCTTCCGTGTGGCGCTGCTGTTCCTGCTGCCCGCCTTGGGCCTGGCTAACATCACGAGCCAGGTGGACAAGACAGGGCCCTTCCTGATTTCCGGGCTTCCCCAAACCGTGGCGGTGGGCTTCCCTTTCCAGCAAGGCAGCGACCTCCTGGTCTTGGACACTGGCCCCACAGGGAGCCCGCATGATCCCGCGGTGGTGCTGGCCCTGGGCAGCGACTACACGGTGACAGGGGGCGGCTACAACACCCCGAACCAGATGCAGACGGGAAGCATCGTCGTGGTGGGCACCGGCAGCCACAGCGTGCAGGTGAACGACTACCTCGTCATCATGCGGAATGTCCCGATCAACCAGCTGACGTCTTTCAGCGCGACCGGGCCCCTGACGATTCAGCTGGTGGAGCAGGCGCTGGACAAGATGGCCACGCTGTCCCAGCAGGTGAACGAAATCGCCAGCCGTTCCCTGCAATTCGAGAATTTCGAGACGCTCAACCCAACGCTCTCCCTGTCGGCCCGGAAGACGATGATCCTGGGATTCGACTCCAATGGGAATGTCATCTTCGTGCCCTCTCCGGGCAGCCTGACGGGCTACACCGGGGCAACCACGATTGTGACGCTGGGAACGATTACTACGGGCACTTGGAACGCCACGCCGATTGCCACGGGCTATGGCGGCCTGCCCACGGGTGGAACAGCCGGCCAATCCCTCCTTAAAAACAGCAGCACGAATTATGACACGACGTGGGCCACGCCTTCGGGTGGTGGAAATGTGCTGGCGGTTCCCACCCCGTCTGCCGGACAAGTGGCGCTGTGGGCCACCTCCACATCAATCTTGGGCCAAACTCTCACGACATGGACGCCCACTTTCAAAGGATTGACGATCAGCCGAACAGACGGGGCCTATGGCCTAACGATCGCCAGCGCCTCGCATAATTACGGTTTTGCGGTGAGCGGCAGCAATTTCTTCTTCACTGACACCACGACGAGCCAGAATCTGATCGAGTCAGATGGCGGCGGCGGCCTGTATTTCCCGCAACTTAATTCCAACGGATTCCTGAGGTCCAATTCGGGCGGCGGCGCTGTGACGACTGAGGTTCAAGCCAGCCTGACTGCGGACGTCACAGGAATCCTCCCTGGTGCCAACGGTGGCACGAACAATGGGTTTTTCGCCGTGGCGGGCCCGGCTTCGACGCTGAAAACTTTCACATTCCCCAACCTCTCGGGGACCGTTGCCACGCTGAACACCGCGGCGAGTTGGACGGCCAAGCAAACCTTTGGCCCGAGCGGCACCCTGGCCGGAATAAACGTGGGGGCTCTGGCGGGCAACCCCTCCACTCCCGTGAATGGGGATTTCTGGTACAATTCGAGCACCAACGCGCTGAACGCCTACATCAACGGCGTTATTGTCCCGGTTGGGGGCGGTGCCATCAGCGGAGCCACCGCGGGCCATGTAATCGTGGCGACAGCTGCCACGACCGGAACCAGCTACTCGGCCTTCACCAGCGATTCCTCGGGGAATGTGGGAGTTAACTCCCTGACGGTGGCTGCAACCGGCATCACTTCGGCAACAGGCGTGGACCTGTCCCTGGGAGCGGCTACCAGTCAGGAGATTCAGGCCAATGCCAACATCTTTTACCGAAACGGCAATTACGCCATTTTTGGTGCCAGCACCTCGCCGGGCTCCAATGCCCTTTACATCAACTTCTCTGGGGGGATTGCCGTCATCCAGACATTCAGCGCCAACAACGGCATCGAATACTTGGCGCAGAGCCACACCTTCGAGGTGGGTGGGGGCGTCCAGGGGCTTTTGATCGCTCAAGTGTCGGGAAATGTGGAAATCGGAAACGTGGTGGACGATGGCACGCACGTCCTCCGGGTGGGTGGGGTGATCCGCACCGACACTACCCTCAGCACCAGCTCGGCCACGACCGGCCACATCTTCAAAATGAACGTCAACGGGACGGACGTGAATGTCCTCTGCCAGTGATTCTTTCCAAACCATGAAAAACCGCATCCTCTCTTTCGCGCTGGTCCTGCTGGCGCTGGCCACCCCGGCCTTCGCCAACATCAAGCAGGTGACAGGCCTGAGCGGCACCGTGAAGACGCTCATCGTCCCCGGGCCGCGGGCGACGTGGATCTGCATCCAGAACAATGGGAGCAACAGCGTTCGGCTTACCGTGGACGGGGGCAGCACCTACACCGACCCCAACACGGGCAACCCGGGCACCGACCCCACGGCCTCCACGGGCTATCTGCTGGCGGCTGGGCAGCAGCTGGTGATTTTGACGGCCCCTGGGACGTTCCTGCTTCCCATCCGGGCCATCATGGTGACGGGCACCACGACGGTGGACATTGTGACCAACGATTTCGGGACTCTGGCGAATGAGTTCCCGACCAACTGACGCCATGAAACGTCTCCTCGCACTCCTTTTCCTGCTGCCGGCGCTGGGCCTGGCGCAGAGCACGACGATCCAGACGAGCACGGTGCAGGCCGGGCCCGTTACAGGCGGCACCAGCACGGGCCCGACATCGGTAAGCAACTCGGACGGCACGCTGACGATTTCACCGACCACAGGAGCTGTGGTGGCTAGTCTGAATCTGTCACATGCGAATACGTGGACGGCGTTCCAAACCTATACCAATTCCGACATAGCTCTCCTCGGCTCCTCGACTGGGTTCACGACCTTCACAAGTGCCAATGCCTCGGCCACCAACTACACGATAACATTCCCGGCCATTACGGACACGGTGGCGACGTTGACGGCTACGCAGACACTGACGAATAAGACTTTAACCAGCCCGATATTGACGACCCCGACCCTTGGTGTGGCCACGGCGACCACGATCAACAAGGTGACGATCACGCAGCCGGCCACCGGGGCCACGCTGACAATTCCTGATGGCGTGACGTTGAACGCGGGCGCTGGAGGCACGCTGGGCAGCAACGCCTTCACCTCGACGGCCTACGCTCCGCTGGCCTCTCCGGCGCTGACAGGGACGCCCACGGCCCCCACGGCGACGGTGGGCACGAACACCACGCAGATTGCCACCACGGCCTTCGTGCTGGCCAACGGAGGAGGTTCAACCACCCACACCTCCCAAGTGTTCACGTCGGGCAGCTCGGCCACGTACACCACGCCTGCCAATGTGAAATGGCTTCGAGTTCGGTTTGTCGGCGGTGGTGGTGGATCGGGAGGCACCGGAACGGGCGGGCAGACGGCGGGTAGTGCAGGTGGAAACACCATCTTCAATTCCATCAATGCTGCTGGAGGAAATGGTGGCGCAGTCGGCGGTGGCAGCCGCGCTGGTGGCGCAGGTGGAACGGGTGGCAGTGGCACGGCAAATGTCCGAATCCCTGGGCAGGCCGGTGGGAATGCCACCGGGGGAAGTTCGACAGTATCAGTGGGGGGAGCCGGCGGTTCTTCTATTTTGGGAACTGGGGCTCCCGCACAGATTGAAGGTTCAAGCTCCTCAACCTTGGCCGGCATTGCCGGCAGCAATTACGGAGCAGGAGCCAGCGGTGGCACAGGAAACTTGGTTGCTTTCGATGCTGGAGCTGGCGGTGGTGGTGGCGAGTACGTTGAACTTTACATCCAATCCCCATCAGCCACTTACACCTACACAGTAGGCGCGGCAGGAGCGGCAGGCAGCGTCGGGACCGGTGGGGCTGCTGGTGCCGCTGGTTCGGCGGGGCTCATCATTGTTGAGGAATTCTATTGAGCCATGGGCAGCCACGTCTCCCGCTTCAAGATGCTCTACCTCCAGGCGGCCATCGCCTTCGCCTCCGCCGTGGGCGGGGAGCTGGGCCCGATGAAGGAAATGAAGCTCACCGAATTGTCCGCCCTGACGTGGGTGGCCTGGACCATCATGGCAGCCAGCGTCCTCGTCTCCGTGGGCAACACCATCATGGCCTCTTTGCAGAAAGCTCCCGAACCGAAACCGCCAGTCGTCCCTCCCGTCCATGAATAAATCCCTCCTTCTCACCGCCCTCCTGGCTCTGGCCTTCGTCGGCTGCCAGCTCACCCCCCAGCAGGCCATCGGCCTGGCCGGGGCCGAATCCGGCAACGTGTACGCCACCGCGGCCCTGAACAAGGCGGCCACGCCCGCCGACCAGGCTGCGGTGGTGAAGGCCATGACCGACCTCGAGGCCGAGCTGCCCCAGATCCCGCTCGGGAAGGTGTCCACCTACAACATCGGGGCCCTCCAGGCCGAGCTGGCCGCCGTGAAGGCCACGCTCATCAGCGACCAGGCCAAGGCCAGCCAGATTGATTCTTTCATTGCCCTGGTGGCCAACAACCAAGGCTCGCTCTCAGGGGGCATCGTCACCGCCCAGCAGGCGCAGGTGTTCGCCGCCTTCGCCAACGTGGCCACTGGGATCGGGAACGCGGTCCAATTCTATAAGGGCCAGCACGCCTTGGCCCCGTGATCGACCTGCACACCAAGTCCGCCCGCTGCGCTGGCCTCATCTCGCTGTGCTACGGCGCAGAGGACACGGCCCCAGCCTACCAGGCCATCGACCCGACGCCCTACGGCTACCGCCTGCGGGATGTCATCCTGGCTGATGAACTCGGATTCAAGGGCGTGCCCATCGGCATCTTGGTGGAGGACTTGGAGACGGAGGAATTGGTGGCGGCTATCCGGGGCACCCGCGTCATCGCCAACGGCCCGAACGAATGGAAAGTGGACGCGCAGGTGATCTTGGACGCCTGCCCCTTCGTCCCTGGGGCAAAGACGGAACGCGGCTTCACCTCCACCTTCCAGACCTTCCGCCTGCTGAACGGACCCGCCTTCCCAACCGTGCAGCTGGTGACGGGGCACAGCCTGGGGGCCGCGTGGGCCCTGCTCCTTGCCGCCTTCTGGAAGGCCAGCCTCATCTCCTTTGCCGGCCCGAAAGTGGGCGACCGCGCCTTTGCCGACTACGCCGTGCAGGCCATCCCCGACCTGGTGCGCTGGGTGGTGGACCCGGACGGCGTTCCCAAGGTGCCGTTCTGGGTGTGGCCGCTCTTCCAGTTCCTGCACGCCGGCCCGGCCAATGAACTGGACCCCTCGGGGGTTGTCCAAAGCAGCTGGGAGGCGTGGCACTCGCTTGACACCTACTGGCATCTCATCGACCCCACGCACCCCATCCGCCCGGAGTTCGCCTTATGAGCCCAAGAGCCGCCAGAGGATTTCTCAGTCTGCTGCGTCATATCAACAGTGACCTGGGCACGATGGTATTCCGAGGGGCCATCACGATCCTGGGGTTCATCTGCACCTTCGCCGTTTTCCACCTCAAAGCGGCAGGCAACGACTTCATCTCCAGCGCCCCGGTGGTGCTGGCTATCCAGAAGTCAGCCGATGATGCCGTGACCACCGCCAACAAGGCCGCCGAGCTGGCCCTGGCCGATAATGCGAAGCAGAACGGGGATTTCACCAGCATGTTGGAAAAGCTGGACGTATCGCTCAAGAATCAGGCCGCTTTTGCTGCCGATCTTGAGCAAGTGAAGTTGGGGCAGGTGAGCTTGGTGGCCACAGTGAACTCCATCGACCGCCGCACCGTCAGGCTCGAGGCAAAGCAGGACGCGGTGAAGTAGCCGGGCACCCTTGGGGGCCAGGGCTGTCCGTGACGGGATGCACCTCCTCCTTCCCTTCGCTGCGGTTGTCCTTGGCGGCAACTTGGTCAATCTGCTCGTCACCCTGCTGGTCATTGCCCTGGTCATCTGGCTCCTGTTCTGGGTGATCGGGCAGATGGGACTCCCCGCACCGATGAACTTGGTGGCCCGCGTGATCGTGGGCGTCATCGCCATCCTGGTCCTGCTGGACTGCCTAGGGGCCTTCGGCGGGCAGCCGCTGGTCCTGATTCACTCCTAGCGGGCCTCACGCTCGGCTGCCGTCTTGGCCTGGTGGCACTTGAGGCACCGAATTTTGAAGGCCTCCGGGCTCTCGGGCGTCAGGCGCTGGATGAAGCCCGGGATGTGCTCGAAGGCCGTCAGCACCCCGCAGGGCGTGACATGGTCAATCTCCACCGCCCGGCGCTTGAACAGCTTGCGGCAGTCGCAGCATAGGTAGGCCCATTTCTGGCCCCGCGGCCCCTTCATTGGCACTCGGGCAGCGTGCAGGGCGTCCACGGCGGGCTTCCAGAAGCGGAAGGTGCGGCGCAGGCCGGAGCGGATGGCCTGCCAGTACCTCGCTTCGCTCCAAATGCCCCCGTTCCGATGCTTGGACACTCTCTGGCGGCCATTCCCTTTCGTTTTACGGGGTTGGGGGGTGTCTGGGGTGCAGGCCGGGGAAGATCGAGGCGGCTGGATAGGCTGCGGCACGGGCTGGCCACCATACAATGCCGTCTGCACCTGCTTCTGGATGGCTGGGGACTTGCGGCTGATGTCCGCGAGTGTGAATCGGGGAGACTTCATGCAAAACTGGCTTGGCGTCTATTCCTCGCCCTTGAGGCATGAGGCCAAAGAGGAACATTGGCTGGAGTAGATTTGCTATGCGCCCACTCCTCCAACCCCCGGGTCTGGGTACGGTCGCCGCGGTTCCAGCCGGTGCCATCGCAGGACATCGCCCCTAGGGATTCGAGTCGTGGCAGCTGAGCAGGCGAATTACACCGGAGGACATGCACGCGAGGGAACTCACGAAGCCACATCTCCACGGTGTTCCATTTCCAGTCTGTCGATCCTCCCACGGCGATGACATGTGGCGCTGGCGATAGCGCCCTGACAAGAGCCGGGGATGCACCGTCCTGGACAGCGACGGCAAGCGCGATTCCTTCCGCGGCGAGTTCTGGAGCGTAGATGCTCCATTTCTTCTCGGTATCCTCCCAGCATCCTGGCCGGTCGGGCACGATGCCCCACATCGGCTTTATAGGGGCGGCGGCGGACCAAAAGAGCAGCCGGCGCCAGTCGGACAACCCGGTCGATAGCCATCCCTGCTCGTCAAAGGTGTTCGCCTCGGAGTTCCAGAGCCGGAAGCATCCATTGTCCAGTGCGTAGGGCAGCCAGGGCCACGGTCCTCGCTCGTGTCCAGGGGAATGAAGGTGGCCGATCCGACCAGTCTCCCGGGCCAGACAGTGCCAGAACCAGCCGGAGGCATTGGCTGGCATTACAATCACAGCGCAATCTCCATCTGCCGCTCATCCTGCCAGGCCCGGATGCGAAGCAGGCGGACGGTGCTGCCCGTGAACTCACAGCGCACCTTGCCGCATTCCTCGATCGTACCTTTGCGGATGAGGTCGGAGCACCGGGGCTGCACGCTGCCCAGCTCGGGCATCTCAAGGAACTGCTGGAGTTGGCGGTGGGTGGCTTGGCCCATCTTGTGGAGGGCTGCCAAAATCAGGCGCTCGCGCTCGTTGAAGCCCTCCACATGGGCGGGATCGTAGTAAGCGATGAGGGAGTGGGGATGGACGGCGGTTTTCATTCGCAGGCGGTGTAGTTGAGAAAACAGGCTTTGGACTCCTCAAGAGGGAGGATCATTTGCCGGCCTCCTCTGGTGGTGTGGGCCCACTTCACAATCTCGTGGATCGGAGCGACAGGCCATTTAGTGCCGTCTTTCTTGCGCGTGTAGGATTTGGTGCGGTACTGTTTTGTGGCAGTCTTGCCATGAAAGAAAGTGGAGATGCGTCCCTGCTCGTCCTCAAACCGCTTTTCCACAGCAGCAATAGCCTCGATCTTTTCCGGCCTGTGCTTGGCCACCAATCGAATCTCGATTTTGCCGCAGTTGATGCAGGGCCAGCAGCCCACTCGATGCGCCCCCATTGCGTAGAGGGGATTGAGCGGGACTTCATACTTCCGGTGGATCGCAAACACGTCCTCCAGGGACCAATCGCGCAGCGGCATCCACTCCTCGCAGCCCCAATAGTCCGAAAAGCCACGCGCTGGCTGGTCCTTCATGGCCCGCTTGCGCTCGGCTGATTCCCCGAGGCGCTTCCCGTTCAGGATCACCAATTCGTGCCCCAGCGCCCACTGCTGGGCCATCCACTCCTTCGTCGGCTTGATCTTGAGTTCTGTGGTGCAGAACTGCGCGACCCGGCTGGGGAATCTCTTCTTTTTCAGGGCTAACTCGAAGAAGTCCAACTCGGGCAGAAGTGTCACGAAGCCGCTGATAATCCCAGCGGGCTCGATAACGGTGCGCTTGAGCAGATCCAAGTGAGCATACGTCAGCGGGTCTTCGTTGCCCGTGTCGCAGAACGTGACGCGGAGGCTTTCTCGTGGGATGCCGCTTTCATGGATTGCCCACAGCAGCAACGCGGTGCTGTCTTTCCCTCCACTGATTCCGACGTGGTGCAGCAGTCTCATTCGTATGCCCGCTCTGCGGCAATCTTGTGATTGGTGTAATACTCCCGGGCCGCTTTCAAGTGGCGGCATCGCATCGAAGGCGGGAGATTGCGCGTGTCCCTGATCCGGGGCCAGGAAACCGTGTCCCACCTGATGCAGGCGCACTGGCCGCACCCGCCGTGGGCTTTGATGTCCACCCTGTGCCACGTGCCGGGCTCCGACTTGCTGGCCACCTCAAACGTGGTGGGCTCCCCAGCGATGGGGCGGACCACGGCCACCTGCACCTCTTTGCTGGCGGGGCTCATGGCTCTTTGCTCATCTGATCGAGGAGATACTTTTGCGTGTCGGATGACAACTGCGCCCACGGCTTGTACGTGTCGGCCCCGCCCATCCTGGTGCGGATGTACCACTCGCGGAAGCCGGCTGGCTCGGCGTTCATGTCCCGCTTGAGAGGCGGAGCTGTCAGGACGCGGTCGGCCTTGTTCAGCCAGTTCACGATGCGGCGGCGGCTGGCCTTGATGGGCGGCTCCTGGTTGCGGCACCAGAACTGGCACTTGGCAATTTCCTTGTCTACGTCCACGCCCGCCATCGCGGGATCGGCCTTGAGGGACGCAATCCATGCCGCGTCGTCCGCGATGGGCTTCTTCCGCTTGGGCTTGCGGGCCCGGTGCCAAGCCTCGTGGGCACGGTCTATCTCCTCCTCCAGCATTTTGGCGTTCAGATCCGCCGTGGGGTTTCTGGTTTCAGCCCGCAGGTTGGCCCGGCACTCCGAGATGGAGAGGCGCAGGAAGCGCCCGAACGGCTCTTTGAAGTCCACGCTCATGGCTTTTTCTTCACAACCAGTTGAGCAACGAACCCGCATTTGTCGGCGCACCTAACCAGATGGTGAAGGTAGATGTTATAGCGCCCAGATTCCAAATTGGGGACATTGGCCCGAGTCATTCCCAAAGCCTTGGCCATCTGCTCTTGGGTTAAACCTGCTGTGATTCGCATAGCCTTCATCAGTTGGCCCAAATCGCGGTTGACATCTATTTGCATCTTCATGGCTGGAAAGGGTTGGCCGGATTACGCGCCGGCCACGCGGTTGGGTTGCGCTATTCCTCGCCCCGCACTTCGCCGTCATCGGCGCTGCGGCGCTTGAGGACTTCATCCAGGATGTAATCCACCCCGTCGTGGCGGTAGAACCGCTGGCCGTCCTCGTTGGTGGGCAGCTTGTCCCGGTGGATCGACAGCTGCTCCTTCAAGTCGGCCTTGGCCGCAATCTCGCCTGGCGAGGCGTTGCAGCGGGCTTCCTTCTTCTTCTCGTACTTGGCGATGGCGCTGTCGATGGCCGGAATGTGGATGGGCTCCACCCCGTGCCCCGTCAGCCCCATCTCCTGCGTTTTGTCCTTCTTTTTGGTCATGTCGTTATTGGGTTATCCCAGCGCGTTGTTGCACTGAAAGGTTAGCGGACAATGGCACGTTGCTCGATCCAGTGCTTCACCCCGGGCAACTTCTGCTCCCCGGTGAGGCCCTTGAGCGCCGCCTTGATGGCGGACACGTTGGGCGTGAGGGTGACAAGGTAGGGGGCGGCCTCGTAGAGGGCCGTCAAATCCGTCACCTCGTAGCACACCTCCGGGCGCGTGGCCACGCCGGCAGGCTTGGCAGGGGTGGCCGCGGCCACAGCCACCCGCGTTTCCACGATGGCGGCCCGCTCTTGGTCTGCCCGTTCTTGGGCCTCGCGGTCGGCTCGTTCCTGGGCAAGACGGGCCTCGGCTTCTGCCCTGGCCCGTCCGCCCTCCGTGCGGGCGCGTTCTGCCTTGGCGGCCAACTCCCGTTGCTCGCGCTCCGCGGCCTCCTTGGCCTGCCGCTCCTTTTCGTCCGCCTCACGCCGGATGCGCTGCTCCTCCTGGTAGGCCCGCTGACGGGCTTCCTCGGCCTTCCGGTTTTCCTCCGCTTGGTAGGCCCCCAGCAGCCGGGAGATGCGGCCAGCTTCGGCCTCCAGATCGGCGGTGAGCTCGCGGGCCAGCCCGTCGATGCGCTTGCCGAGGTCCAGGACTGGGGCTTTGACGTCGGACCGCCCAGCTTCGACCATGCGCGTGAAGCCCTTCAAGTCGGTGAGCAGGGCCGCGGCCCGCGTGGCGCTCTCGGGGGAGTTGACGGCCTTCCCTTTGCGGGCAAGGACAAGAAGCTCATCGCGCCGGGCGCGGGCTTCGGTGGTGGCTGTAATCGCAGTGGATTCCAGCCCTGATAGTACCAGGGATGCGTTCATAAGTTGGATGGGACACTAAACCGGACGGTTCTTGGCGAAATGCACCTCAGGCTCGGGCAGGAGTCCGGCCTTGTGCAGCTCGAGGAGAATGGCATGGGCAGAGCGCGTGTCGCCAATGGCGGAATGCGCTGCTGGCTGCTCAATCTTGAAGAAGGCGCATGCCTCCGACAGCTTGGGCCACTTGTAGCCCGACCCCGTTTTCTTCGGCACCCTCACCACGTTGGTGCAGGCCCGCATGAGACAGACGTTTGGCGTCTGCTCGAAGAGGTCGGGCATGCCGGCCCGGCGCAACTCCCCGCGCATCACCTTCGTGTCGAACTGGGCGTTGAAGGTGACAATGACAAAGCCCTCCTTCACCAGCGTGGAATACCTCTGGAGGATAGCTCCGATGGGCTCCCCGTTGGCCAGAAGGTGCTCGGTGGTGAGCCCGTTCACTGCTGTGGCCTCCGGCGTCATTTGCCAGCCCTCGGGTTTCACAAGGAAGTCGTGCTCGGCCATGACGGACAGATCCTCGCGGAGCATGATGATGCCCAGGCTGGCGAGGCGCGGTTGGCCCTCGGCATCCGCCGGCTTGGCGAAGTCGAAGAGGCCAGAGGATTCCGTGTCGATCACGGCATATTTGGTTGGTTTCATGGGATGGGCCTCAGAAGGGAACATCTTCGTCCGCTCCTTCGGCAGGCTTCGGGGCCGGCGCAGGAGCCGGTTTCGCAGCTGCCGCGCCGCGTTCCGGGGCGATGTCGATCAGGTTGCGGCGGGCACCTTCAATGAAGAGCGTGCTAGTGCACGCCTGCATCTGCTCGGGCGTGTGGAAGGGCGTCCGCTTGTCGATGGCCGCCGCGTAGTCCATGGCGTGGCAGTACATGAGGCTCATCTTCTTCATCGTCCGGTGGAACTCCGAGGAGTCACCAGGGCGGGCAGCCTCAGCCGGGGCCGCACTGCGGTCGCGGGGTTGGGCTGCGCCGGCTGAGGCTGCCGCACGTGGCGCTGGAGCGGCCCCGGCGCTGACCACGTGGATTTCCGTCTCGCGGCC
>Ga0210391_10000642_pt1 | contig 34923 bp, 32 predicted proteins | sample IncBWC12OmetaG_FD_160573 | JGI IMG/M metagenome (GOLD analysis project Ga0210391, IMG submission 160573) | Forest soil microbial communities from Barre Woods Harvard Forest LTER site, Petersham, Massachusetts, United States - Inc-BW-C-12-O ... | reverse complement strand
TCACATTCTGGCTGTCCGTTCTGGCGCGCCGGCGCGAGGGGCGCCCGACGCGGCTGCATGCGGCACTGGCTGGTGCGTATATGCTGCTGTGGATCAGTGTGATCGTGGCCGGCCGCCTCATCGCCTATTCGGTCTAGGGTGTCACGGCATTGATAGTCGAAACTCTCCAGTGGCTGCAGGGCACAGCACTTGCCGTCTCCATCAGCGAGCGCTGGTTTCCCTTCGTCGAGTCAGTGCATGTGATTACCATGGCGATGGTCGCGGGCACGATTTTCATCGTCGATACCCGTCTCATGGGGCTGACCTCCAGGAGCCTGGCGTTCACCTATCTGTCGCGGCGCCTGCTGCCATGGACCTGGTGGGCATTCGGCTGCTCGGTGCTGACGGGGACCCTGTTGTTCATCGCCAACGCCACCGGTTACTACGACAATGCGCCGTTTCGCTGGAAGATGCTGCTGATGCTGCTGGCCGGCGTCAACATGCTGTATTTTCAACTGGTGACTTTTCGTGGGGTGGCGACCTGGGATTCGGGCAATCCGCCATTGCCGGCACGTACCGCCGGTATCAGTTCCATCCTGCTGTGGTCCGGCGTCATCGGCTTGGGACGCTGGATCGGATTTACGACCTAACGGGTGTGTCGACTTCGCTATGGACATTGCAATAAACAAACGCAACAAGCAGCCGGATTCCCCTGCGCGCCAGAAGCTGCGGGACCATATCGTGGCGCGCCTGTGTCGGCTCGCGGATGCGATGCTGCGGGCGAGTTCACGGCAGATCAAGAAACTATGGGACATCAGCAACACCGACCTGCGACTGCTGAGCGCCCTGGAAAATGAGGATTCGTTGCCGATGGTGGAGATCGTCAGGCGGACGCTGGTGGATCAGGCCTGGGTCAGCCGTTCCCTGCACGACTTGGAATCGAAGGACCTGGTGGAGCGCCGGTCGGATCCGAAGGACTCTCGCGCCAAGCCAGTGTGACTGACCAGGAAGGGCCGGCAGATTCTCGAGGAGTCACGCCCCTACGCGAAGTGGAGCGAGGACTTTCTGCTCAAGAACGTCGACGAGAAGAAGCTCAAGGCGTTTCTGGACCAGCTTGAGGCCAATACCCAGGGTTTGCTGAATGCGCTCGAGCCGAAAGCCAAGAAACGAAAACGCGGGGGTTGATATGAAGGGTACGCGACTGCTGCCGGTGGTGCTGGGACTGGGCATGATGCTGGCCGTTCATGCGGCGACGCTGAAGGGCCCGGTGCGGACCACCGAGGGCCTGGTGTCGGGAGTGCCCGGGAACATCGCCGGCGTCGTGGTATTCAAGGGCATCCCCTTTGCCGCCGCGCCGGTCGGGGATCTGCGCTGGAAGGCGGCGCAGAGGATGCCGGCGTGGCAGGGTGTGCGCGCCGGCGACCACTTTGGGGCCGCCTGTATCCAACCCCATCAGCGGCAGCGAGTGCCCAACAACCGTGCGGTGGATCTGCCGGACTCGCCGCCGATCAGCGAGGACTGTCTGTATTTGAATGTCTGGACCCCCGCAGCCTCGGCCCATGCGAAGCTGCCCGTAATGGTGTGGATTTACGGCGGCGCCTATCTGGAAGGCGCCGGCTCAACGCCCTACAACCAGGGAGATAGCCTGGCGGCGAAGGGTGTCGTCATCGTGACCTTCAACTATCGGCTGGGGTCGCTGGGATTTCTGGCGCACCCGGAGCTGACCGCCGAGTCGCCGCACCGGGCCTCCGGCAACTATGCCCTGTCCGATACCATCGCAACCCTGGAATGGGTGCAGCGCAACATCGCCGGCTTTGGCGGAGATCCCGGGAATGTCACGATCTTCGGGGAGTCGGCGGGCGCATCGATGTCGGCGGCCCTGGTCGGCTCGCCGGTCGCGGCCGGTCTGTTTCGCCGCGCCATCTCTGAAAGCGGCATCTGGATGGGATTGAGCCTGGCGCCGATGCGCACTCGAGAATCTGCTGAGCAGCAGACCGTCAAGGCGGCCGCGCAGCTGGGCATGAGCACGCTGGCCGCATTGCGGGGGATGTCTGCGGAGGACGCCGCCAACAAGCTCCCCAAGCAGGGAATGATCATCGATGGCTGGATCGTTCCGGAGGACCTTACCCGCACCTTTGCCGCCGGCCGCCAGAATGCGGTGGATGTCATCGCGGGCTCCAATCGCGATGAGGGATCGTTTGCGGCGGGCTTCGGGCCGCCCATGACCGTGGAACGCTGGCGTAGCACCGCCGCTCAGCGCTGGGGTGATCAGTCGCAGCTCGGGCTGCAGGCCTATCCCGCCGCCACCGACGCCGAGGCGGCGTTCGACAACACGCGCCTGTTCGCTGACAACATGGAATGGCTCATGCGCCTGTTCGCCGAGCGGCAGCATGCGCGGGGCATGCACGCCTACGCCTATCACTTCGTGTTCAAACCCAGCTATGCGCCCGATGCGCATGATCTTGGCGTTTGCCATACCTGTGAGCTGCCATTCGTTTTCGACAACCTGGGAGTGCTGCGCCTGTACCCCGACAGCAGTTCTCCACAGCTGACGCAGGCTTCCGCGTCGGCCCAGAAGGTCGCAAAGCTGATGTCCTCCTACTGGATCAACTTCGCAAGATCAGGCGATCCGAACGGCCCGGGGCTACCGGTATGGCCACAGATCCGAACCCTCGCCTCCGGACCCGTGCTGCACATCAGTGAGAGTCCGGTCGTGGCCGACTCGTTGGGCCCGGACAAGGTCAAACTATTCCAGGCGCTCTACGACCAACAGATGGCGGCCCCGTAAATGAAGATCTCCGCACGCTCGATGTCCTGCACCATGGCACTGGTCGTGGCGTCCTGGGGTGCGGCGGTGTGTCGGGGCGCCGAGGCGGTCCCGGGTTCGGACTGGGAGAGTTACAACAAGACTCCGGAAGGGCAACGCTATTCGCCGTTGGATGAAATCAACGTCGCCAATGCAGCGACCCTCACGGAAGTGTGCCGCGTTCCAGTAGCGGAGCTGGGGTCACTGCAGGCCGGACCGGTGGTGATCGGCGATTCGCTGTACGTCACCACGCCCGCCGACACCTTCTCGATTGACCCGGTGACTTGCCACATCAAATGGCGTACCGCCTATTACCGCAGTGTGCCGCCGGGGCTGCCGGTGAATCGTGGTGTGGCCTATCTCAACGGCCGGATTTTTCGCGGCACCGATGACGGGCGGCTCCTCGCCCTGGATGCGCTGACGGGCGCGCAGATCTGGACCAGCATTGCTGGCGATGCGACGCTGGGCGAGTACATCTCCGGAGCGCCGCTGGCATGGAACGGTCTGGTGATCGTGGGCATAGCCGGCGGCGAGTTCGGCATCCGCGGCCGCATCCTCGCCTATGACGCATTGAGCGGCCGTGAGGTATGGCGTTTCAATACCATTCCCCAGGGAAGCGAGCAGGGCGCGCAGACCTGGGGCAACTCGAAGTGGGCCGCCCATGGCGGCGGCGCCAGCTGGTCGACCTTTTCCATCGATCCCACCAGCGCCGAGCTTTTCGCGCCGATCGGCAATCCCGTACCGGATCTCGCACCCCAGGACCGACCAGGTTCAAACCTGTTCACCGACAGCGCCGTGGTGCTGGATGCGCGCACCGGCCAGCTGCGCTGGTGGTATCAGCTGCAGGCCAATGATGATCGCGACTACGACCTGGCCGCCGCGCCGATGCTGTTCCGCAATGCCCGGCACGAGGACATGATGGCCGCGGCCGGCAAGGATGGCCTGCTGCATATCGTGGATCGCGCCTCCCATCAGGTCCGTTTCAAAGTTCCCGTGACCACGGTGGATCCGGTTCACAGGCCGATGACCGAGCAACCCTTGCGCGTCTGTCCGGGCCCGGCCGGCGGCGTGCTGTGGAACGGGCCGGCCTTCGATCCACGTCGCATGACGATATTCGTCGGTGCGGATGATCTGTGCATGACCCTCAAGAGCACCTCGGCCTCAGCGTATGTACCGCGCGGACTGAATCTGGGCGGCAGTGTGGTGCCCGGCAAGGACGTTGCTTCGGGCTGGCTCACTGCTGTCGACGCTGATACCGGACAGGTGCGTTGGAAATACCATGCCGATACGCCGGTCCTTGGCGGCGTCACGCCGACCGCCGGAGGCATTGTGCTGGCAGGGGACAACGGCGGGGACCTGCTGATCTTCGACAGCGGCACGGGGCGGCTGCTGCTGCAGAGGCCCAGCGGCGGAGCCCTGGCGGGCGGCATCGTGACCTATGCGCGCGAGGGCAAGCAGTATGTGGCCTTCACCTCCGGGAATGTCTCGCCGGCGTCCTTCGGCTCTGTGGGACGCCCCAGTGTCGTGGTGATGTCGCTGCCTGGAAAACCGCAGCCTTCGACCAGCGCCGCGGACCCGGATGCGGCCCGCGGCGCGGCGGTCTACACCCAGGCCTGCAGCGGTTGCCATGGCCCGGACGGCAGTCGCGTTGCCGGCAAGGACCTGAAGGCGCTGAGCGCGCAGCTCTCCGCCGACGCTCTGGCAGCCTATATCCGCGCGCCGACCGGCCAGATGCCGAAGATCTTCCCCGAGCCGCGTAGCGCGCAGGATGAGCGCAACGTACGCGACGTCGTGGCCTATCTGGGCACCTGGCACTAGGCCATCGCCCCGTACGCTGCGGCTAGTGCGCCATCGAGGCCAGCGCCGCTGCATCCAGATGGGCAATGGAGCGGGTATCCTGGAAGGCACGGATGCCTTCGATGCCCTGCTCACGGCCGATACCGGAGGCCTTCATGCCCCCGAAGGGCGCGCGCAGATCCAGGCGCGTGGCGCCGTGATCATTGACCCAGACATAGCCGCAGACCATCTGTCCGCCGACGCGATTGGCGGTTTTCACATCCGCGGTCCACACCGAGCCGGCGAGCCCAGCCCAGCTGTCATTCGCCAACTTGATGGCCTCATCCTCGGTCTCGAAGGGAATGACCGGAATCACCGGGCCGAACTGCTCCTCGGTCACGACCCGCAGTGAGAGCTTCGGATTGACGACGATGGCGGGACGCACGAAGTTGCCGCCCCTCATGTCACCGCCCGGCAGTTCACCGAACTCCAGAACCTTGGCTCCCGATTCCTTGGCTTCCTTGATCAGGCTCTCGACGAAGGCTTTCTGCGCAGGAGAGTGCAAAGGACCCATGGTCGTGTCCTTGTCCAACCCATAACCGAGCTTGGTCTTCTGAAGCCGCGCGGAGAGCCCCTTGACCACTTCATCCACCCGCGAGTGATGCACGAACAGGCGCTTGGCGTTCATGCAGATCTGACCGGTGGTGTCGTAGATCGCGGCGAACATGCGATCCAGGTGCACATCGTCGAGGATCGCATCCTTCAGGACGATGGCCGCATCATTGCCGCCGAGTTCCAGCGTGACGCGCGTGAGACTGTGAGAGGCCAGCTCCATCATCTTCTTGCCGCCATTCACCGAGCCCGTAAAGCATACCTTCGCGACGTCGGGATTGCGGATCAGTGCGCTCATGTTGGCATCGGCGCCCGTGACGACATTGAGGACGCCCGGGGGCAGCTGTTTGGCGATACGCTCGACGATGCGTGCCGTCGCCAGTGGCGCCGTCAGGGGCGGTTTGACGATGACAGTGTTGCCGGCCAGCAGCGCGTGGGGCAGCGCCGCACCCAGGATGGCCACCGGCCAGTTGAACGGCACGATGATGCTGACCACGCCCAGCGGCTGGTAGGCCACGGTGGTCGCCACCGGGATGGCTCCGTGAATGGGCGGCAGGACCTTCGAGGCATTGACCTCATCGGTATGATGCAGAGCCAGCTTCCAGCGCAGTTCCAGCACCAGGGAATCGACCCAGGCCTCAAAGCGCACCTTGCCGTTCTCCTGCGAGAGAATGGCGGCGTCGGCATCGCGGTTCTCGGCAATGCCCGCGAGCGCCGCCAGCATTTTCTCCGAGCGCTGCTGGGGCGAGAGGGCGGCCCAGGCCGGATAGGCGGCCTTGGCGGCGGCGACGGCATCACTGACATCCTGGGCGCTGGCCGCGGCGGCATAACCCACCACGACTCCGGGTTTGGCGGGATCGGCAATCGCCATCTTCTCGGCCGTCTGGCGTTCCTTGCCCCCGATATACAAAGGAGTGGTGACTGAATCTGACATGGTGCTACCTCTGTTTATGTTGTCCGTCTGCCGGGTCGCGGATTGTCGCACGTTGGCCGTAATTCTGAAGCCTCGGCAGGGCTTGAAGCAGCCCTAAAGTTTCGCCTTACCTCTATCAAGTAACTTAATGATTTAAATGCCATTATCCCTTGAGCCGCGGCCGCCGGTCCAGGCTTGGCTATACTGTGCGCAGACCGTGTAGCGCATCACCGATCGGAGGATCGAGAGGGGGTGCGGCTTAAGCGGCAGGGAGTGCAATCATGTCAATGGCTACCGGATCCGAGGCGCCGCGGGTGGGCCCCCTGCATCCGAAGCGACTCGCCAAGATGACGGCCGCCATCGCCGGGCTGACCTGCGCATTGTCGGTTCTGGCCGGTGTGATTGCAGCGCGCGCGGCTCCGCATGGGCTGCGCGGGATTGCGGTCTCGCTGCATCTTGCGCACCAGCCGCTGATCGTCAAGGTCGCGGCCGGCATTACCAGTCTCGCGGTGGTGAGCGCCGCCGTGTCAGGACTGCTGCACTTTTATTCCTGGTGGCAGGAACACGAGCTGGACTGAGCGCACGCGAAGTCCCGGGCCGGTGAATTCCCGGTCACGGCCATTGCTCGCGGGCCTGCTTGCCGCCGATCATGGGCCCTTCGCAACCGCCACGGTGCCGGCCGCTGCCGCGATGTCGGCGCAGGAGCTGCGCGGATTCATCGACGGACTGCCCTTATGGCAGTCAGCTGGTTCGTTCACCTGGAGAACCTCGCCAATTTCAGCACGGGGTCTTGATTGCATCATCCTGGGGGCGATGGTCGGCCACCGGGAGTGAGGGGACGCGAAGGTTGGCTTCGCGTCCCCGTGGGCGCTTGGATAGGCAAGGAGTCAGTTGGCCTGCGCCACCTCGAGCGCTTGGGCGTGGTCGGCCGGGGTGGTCTTGGCGCTGATGCCCTTCTCTGAAAGCAAGGCTTCTATTTGGGTCGTGAATTCCTTTTTCAGCTGGTCATTGAACTCGCCGCTGGCGGGGGAGGCAAATCCGGAGTGAACGCCGCGTATGGTTCCGTCACGACCGATGAACACGGTGGCGGGCCAGGTGTTGAGGTTGACCAGCTGCGGAACCTTTTCCCACATCTCCTCCGGAGCCCCGGCAATCAGGTAGGTATATTTGACGCCATATTGCTTGACGAAGGCATGTTCGCGCTCGAGGCTGCCCTGCTGGTCGGGCTCCTCGAAGTCCAGCGCGACAATGGCCAGTCCCCGGTCACGGTACTTCTTGTCCAGCTGCACCAGGTACTGCGCCTCGTCATGGCAGTTCGGGCACCAGGTGCCGGTCACGATCGCCAGTACCACCTTGCCCTTGAAGCGCGGGTCCTCATTGGTCACCAGCTTGCCGCTGTCATCCGGAAAGCTGAACGTGAATGGCTCATGAGCGTCACGCGCCGTGGTATGGGTCTGATAGTCCTCCGGCTGCGGCAGCCCTTTGGCCACAGCGACCGGCTCGCGGTATGCGACCAGTGTGGCCGCGTTGCGCCCGTTGGGTGAGTTCTCATCCGTACCATAGGCACTGGCGGAGTTGCTCACCGGCTGTGCCGCCGGCGCACGATTGGCATGTTGATCGATTTGCAGCGTTCCATCGGCATTCGGAACGACCGTGATCACACCGGGGCGGCTGCCGTCGAAGTGACTCAGCACCCATTTGCCGTCCTTGAACGCCCCAGTGTAGGAGCCGGTATCACCGTCCACGCGCAGGATGGACGCCGCTATCTCGCCGCCGTGCTGCTCGATGATGAAACGGAAGGCCTTTTCACCCTTGGCGGAAGGAGCAGGCAGTGGCACCACCCAACTGCCTGCGACCTTGGGAGCGGAACTGGACCTCGAGGGATCGCCGGCCTCCACGTGATGCACGGCATGGAAGCCAAACTGCTGGAACTGTCCCCGGCCCTGACTGGTGACATTGCCGAGGAGTTGCCCGTCCTTGAGCTGCGCATTGATGGTGGTGAGGTAATGCTCGATGTTCAGCACCAGCGTGCCATCCCTGAAAGTGGCACTGGTGGTGCCATCGTAGGGGTGGAATCCGTCGTACAGCGTCCCCTTGAGCGTTGAGTCCGATCCGGACAGATCCAGACGGAAAGGAATGACGGTGCCGTCCTTGGTGGTAAGGGCGGCGTCCCAGCGTCCATCGATGGGGTTTCCACCGTCTGCCAGGGCCGCACCGCCCCCAGAGAGGATTACGGCGGCAAGGCCGACGCTCTTCAATAACATTCTCATGACTTCGTTCCTCGGTATGAAAGTAGATGATTCGCATGGGCATAGTCCTGCCATTCGGCGGGCAGCCCCGCCTTCGTCTCCAGCAGGATCTGCAGCACCGCCCTGCGGTCCTGTGCCGAAAGGCGCGCAAAGTCCTCGCTCTGATCCTGACCGGTGAGTATCTGCAGCAGACGGTGGTACACGTAGTCCTTGGCCGGTGCCGGTATCGCATCGAAAGCATCCGAGTAGATGAGGTAGCTGCACGGGTAGCGGAAGATGCGCTGCACGAGGTCAAAGTCACGTAGAGAGCGGCCCTGCGAATCGCGCCGGCCACGGGCCGCAAAATCCCGGGCGAACGGGGATGCCGTCAACGCCTGCTGCGCACCCAGGCCGGCAAGGGGGGCCGCGTTGGCGAACAGCAGGTAGCGCAATAGCTGTTCGGCTGGACGTTCGAATTGCCGACGTACGGCGTCGGGATCCGCAAACTGCTTGCCGAGGTCGTAAAGGGCAATGCGCGTTTTGTAGTTCGTCAGCGTGATCAGGTTGTGCATCTGCGTCTGGTGGGCCAGCACCAGCAGTGCCACGGCATCACTGCCGGGAAACAGATAGTCGGAGTCCTTAAAGGGTGGTGGATCGAAGGGCACCAGCTTGTGAGCAGTCGCGTCCGTTACGACCCGCGCAGCCGCGACGTCCGCCTGGGCGACGCGGGCATTGGCCATGGTGAGCGCCGGATCTCCAGCCTTGCCGCTGACATACCAGCCACCCCAGCGCTCAGCGAGCGGGCTGTCCTGATCGGTGATGTACGAGGAAGTACCCGGGAGCAAGGTGCCATCGGCGGTTGCATAGACCGAACGCAGCAGCACTCCGGGAATGCCCCGCGTACCGGCGGCGATGTGACACTGGGTGCAATCAAGTTCGGCGCGCTGAAACACGGGCTTGTCGACCCGGCGTTCGTCCAGCAGGTAGAAGATGGCCCCTTGGCGCGCGTCGAAGGAGACCAGTTCGATGGCCTTGCCGTCGTGCACCTTTCCCACGTACACGTCATCGTTGTAGTACAGGGCGCGGGGGTGATCCGGCGTGATCTTCGGATACTGAAAACTGGTCTTGGAAAATACCAGGGTCTGCGAGTCGACCGGCACGTGCAGCAATTTGAGTACCGACTTGAGGTAACCCTGGTCCGCATCCCAGCTAAGGCTGGTCGCCCCGGCATCGAGCTGCTTCTGCAGCTGTGCCACCGGATCGCTGACATCCTCGGAGCGGTAGTTGATGGGTTCATCCGAGTAGGGCATGTAGCCTTGATTGCGCACCGCGATCTGCGCCTGCGCGCACAAGCTGGCGGCGGCAGCGCCCAACGCCCATAGTGCAAGCCACGGGCGCCGCAAACCTGGGCCGGCGCTACCCATGATGATCCTCTGGCGGTTCGAAGGCCGGCGGACTGCTCTGTCCTTGATGGCAGGATCCGCAGGTCACCGGCACGGCATAGCGTCGGTCGTCGCCCAGCTGCACCAGATATTTGTCGTTGATGTCCTTGAGCATGATGATCATCATTCTTGCCTGCGCCTTGGCCGGGTTCTCATCCGAGGCATAGTTGAATTGGCGCGTGGCCGGATCCTCCACGTGACAGTGACTGCAGGTGACACCCAGATCCTTTTCGAAGCCCCTCATCAAGTGGCCGAGTTCGGCGGTCGAGATGTCCGGCGACAGTACCTTCAGGTTCACCGGCTTCACATGCGTCGCGCCCGTGGCGAACGGCGATGCGGCAACATCCGGCGACCGCGGCTCGGGCACTGATGCTCGGGCAAGGGCACACAACATGGCGCAGCCCCACACAACGGTCGCCACACGGCGAAAATCCATAACTACACTCGAGCTTCAATAACTGGGAAATCTATGCCGCCTGAGCGCTGACAACAACTCATAAACGCTTCCAATTGGACATGCACTCATTGCCGAAAGTCATAGCGTCGTTTTGTAACCGCTCTGTTACCCCTCGCGTGCAGCAGTACTCAGAAGGTATACGTGGCCTTCACGTAGTAGTAGCCGCCGTTTGCGCCGATGGGACTGGTGGCGTACTGAGTGGCGGCAAAGGAGTAGCCACCCTTCTGGTACGCCGCCAACAGGCCCGGGGCCAGTTTGTCGGGGTAGCGGTTGAAGGCATCGACGGCACCGATGCTGAGCTTCAGGGATTTCAGGAAGTCGTAACCGATGTCGATGTCGGTGATGGGAATGATCCCCGAGTGGCTGGTGAAGTAGGTGATCTTGCCCGGCGTCGTGGCGCCATCATCACTGCTGACGACGGTGGTGGTGTCATGGACGATCTCATGCAGATTCACCGTGAGCTTGCTGTAGGTCCACAGCGTGCCGAGGTTGATGTCGTACTTGGGCTGGGCGCTGGTAAGACCGGTGAACGACTGGACATTGAGAACGGTGAGGCCCTGGGCCGTGAGTGGTGCCGGTGTCGGGCGCACCGAGGTGATGGTGGTGTCGTTGTAATTGATCTTGGCCGACCAATCCACATGGCCAAGGCGGTCAAAATCGGTTGCGTAATCCAGGACCAGATCAGCCCCCTGGGTCGAGGTGTCGACGCCGTTGGTGAAGAAGTTCACCGAGGTCGTGGTGATCGCCGGATTGAGCTGATTGCCATTGGTGTTGAGCGCGCTGGTCACCAGGGCGTCGCTGGGCTGGGCTATGCCGTTGAGCAAGGCATAGAAGCTCTGCGTGGAGACGATGCGGTGGTCGAGGTTGATGTGGTACAGGTCCAGGGTGCCGGTGAGATCCTGGACCGGCGTGAAGACCGCCCCGATGCTGTAGTTCACCGAGGTCTCGGGTTTCAGATTCCCGAGGCCGAACAGCGCGGCCGCTGGGGAGTCCGAGCCCAGCTGCACCCCGGTGGAGGTCGGCGAGGTGCTGGTCTTGGTGTAGTACTCCTCGGCGACCGTGGGGGCGCGGAAACCGTTGCTGACCGTTCCGCGCAGCGCGAAGGCCGGCGTGCAGTCGTAGCGAGCCGTCAGCTTGCCGCTCTTGGCGGCGCCGAAGTCACTGTAGTTCTCATAGCGTCCGGCAATGTCCACGCGCAGGTTGCCAATGACTGTGGCCGCCAGGTCAACGTAGCCGGCGGCATTGGTCCGGGAGTGGAACCCGGCATCGGTCGGACTGAAACCGGCGAAGGAGGCGCCGCCGCCCAGCTGGTAGGACAGGGGAATGCCGGCGCTGATGTCGTAGGTATCGCGCCGCTGCTCGGCGCCCAGTGCCACATTCAGGGGGCCGGCCAGTCCGACCTCGAACTCATGGTCCAGGTCCAGATTGTTGGTCCACTGGGTGGCCTTGAATGCGCCGTCGTAGAAGTTGAGCGGCGTATAGCCGGTGGCGGCATATTCGGCGGTGTTGGCGGAATCCTCGGTGTAGAAGTCACTGAAATCACGGCCGTAGGTGCTGGACAGATCCCAATTCCAGCCGGCGAGAACCCCTCGCAGCCCACCGGTGAGGCCGTAGTCGGTCTCCTGGATGGCTTCGATCGGATCGAAACCATAAGGGTACAGATACTGGGCAGCCCCGCCGGCGGGGGTATAGGCGGCGATGTGCGGCAGACGGTAATTCTCAAAAGCTTCGGCATCCTTCTGGCCCCAGGTGCCGAAGGAGTAGAACTCGACATCATTGTCCAGCCTGAAGCCGGAATTGAATGCGGCGAGCTTGATCTGGTATTGGGCATCGCCGGCGATGAGGTTCAGAACCGGTTGCCCGGACGCATTCAAGGCGTTGCTGTCGATTGGCTTCAGACCGGCGGCCGGGTACAGGCCGGCAATCGGTGTGAGCAAAGTACCGGGCGCGCCCGGAGTGAACGCCGCAGGCAGCGTGTAATCCAGCGGTTCGCTGCGCACGGTATGACCGTGATTGCGAAACTCACCGGTGAGATTGAAATAGGCTCCGTCGTAGGGCTGCAGGCCGACGTTGCCGCTGACATCATCGGTCTTACCACCCCCGTCCTGGTAGCCGCCATAGCTGGCATTCAGATTGCCGCCCTCATAGCCTTTCTTGAGGATGATGTTGATCACGCCCGCGATGGCATCCGAGCCATACTGCGCGGCGGCGCCATCCGTCAGCACCTCGACATGGTCGATGGCGTCGGCCGGAATGAAATTCAGATCGGCGCCGGCGCCGCCGGTGAATTCGCCGCTGGCTCCGACGGCAATGTTGGAGGTGGTGTGGCGGCGCTTGCCGTTGATGAGCACCAGCGTGTCATTGGGACTCAGATAACGCAGCGCCGCCTGCAGGGTCAGGTTGGAGAGGTCGCCGCCGGAAGTGCTGACGTCCAGCGATGGCACCAGATTCGCAAGGGTCGAGATCAGGTCCGGCGTGGTGGCGGTCCTGGCGATGTCGTCGCTGCCGATGACCTGGACGGGCGCCGCGCTGTCGATGGCCTTGATGCCGCTCTGGCGTGTGCCGGTCACGATGACTTCCGACAGGGCGTTCTCATCGGCGGTGGCGGCATCGACAGCGGCGTCGGTGTCCTCCACGGCCTCCGCCGCCATGATCCGGGAAGAGAGCAGTGCCGCGGCGACTGCGGCCGCGACCAGCCAATTGCGATGCAAGTTCATTGAAAACCCTTTTGTTGTTTGCCGTACATACGGCACGACGCGCGTCAGGCGAGTGAATTCACTCTAGTGGCGCCTCGCTCACAGGGTCCAATGACAATCCTTCCTGAGATGATTGCCTTTCGGCATCTAACCGCGTTGTTACCTCCCGTAGGCTTCGGGTGTGGGCGGGATGGCGGGCAGCGGCGCTACGTCATAGCCGCGCGTGCCATCGGCGCGAACGCCGCCCGGGCCCGGACCCAGGTGCGCCAGATCGACATTGTTTTCGCTGCACACATACTCACGCAGATGCTCATCCGGTTTGCCGGCGATCCAGGTGCGCGAGTATTGGAAAGAGTGGGTGTAGTACTTCGGATCGTTGATGGTCGCTTCCACACGGATATGGCCGACATCAGGGCGGGTCCAGCGCTCGGTGACGTGCATCGCGTCACTTTGCGGATTGCCGTTCTCGTCGATCCACATGTTGGAACTCTTGAATCCGAGCGAGTCGATCACAAAGGTGTCGCCTTCCCACCAGCCGATCTCATTGCCGAAGAAGCTCGGGTCGGGATCTTCCTCATGCTGGTGCACATCGAAGGGCACGGACCGGAAGTAGGTGTACATGTACATGAACGCGACATGATCCCGACTCTGAACGACGGCGAAGGGCAGGGCGCTGGCGTCATGACGGGGAATGCCCCCGATGATGCAACGCGACTCCGGGTCGATGACCTTGGTGAGATTGTCGTGCAGCGCAGCCTGGCCGGCTGCTGTCAGCGGCAACCTGAACCCCGGCAGGTCCTTGCCGATGTTGCCGACCGGCCTGGTGGCACGCGATCCTTTCCAGAAGCCGCTGAAATCCGGATGACCATCGGCGGTGCGCGGCGTCGGCGCCGACGATGCCGTGAGATCCTCTCCCAACAGGCCTTCGGCCTGCAGTTCACCGGGTTCATGCCTGCCGTTCGCGGTGTCAGCGGCCCACAGCGAGGGCATCGACAGCGTTGCGCACAGCATCAACGCCTTGAGCTTCATCCTGTTGCGCGCCCTCATGGTCCTGGCGCTGCGGTGGGCGGTACCGCCGCGGTCGGATCCCCGGGACCGCCGTCTCCGGCACTTCCTCCATAGACGGTGCGGCCATCGGGGAGCTTGACGCGCCGGGCGTCGATCAGGCGCGAACCGTCCTTGGCGAGAAAGCCATCGACGATCAGGGCGTCGCCGAGCTTGATGTCGCCTTTCTTCCAGCCGCGCCGCGAGAGTGCTCCGGGATTCCCGGACTCGCATGCCCAGGTGTTGACCACGCCCTTGGAGTCTCTGACGTCCAGGTAGAAGTAAGAATGCGGATTGGTCCACTCGATTCGCGTGATGGTGCCGGATAACCGCACGGGTTTGGTGCCGTCAAATTCAGCGGAAAAGGAATGGTGCGCGAGGGCCGGAAGGGTGTTAAGCAGCGCGATGCAGGCCGCGGCTGGAAACAATCTGGATTGCAAGATAGTGCTCCATATGAAGACCAAGGCATGCGGTGCGACGCACCGGCACGCACAACCCGGTGACTGTCGGTGGGCGGGCGCGAATGCGCCAATGGGAATTGGTCATGAGGGCATAGCGGTTGGCAATCAGCTCGACACATCAATCAGGACGAACAGGTGCACGGTCCTGGGCAGGAGACATTCCCGATCGCTGCAGGCCTGAAAACGCACGCTCACGGGAATGAGCTGGCGCCCTGTTACCGGATCCGCGCTCACTTGTACCGGCACATGGATCGTGAAGGGATGTGTGTAGAGCTGCGTATCGAAGCCAAAGTGCAAGTCGTGCACCGTTTCAGGGAGCGTTGCCGAGGTTGGGCCGATCGCCGCGACGATCGGGTTGGCTTCAAGCGAGATGCGCAGCGGCGTGGGTCCGCGCGGCTGTTGCTCAAGCCCATAGACGTGCCAGCCCTCCTGGACCTCGCCCGACACCTCGAGTGTGGCGCTGCTGCCGTGAGTGATTGTCGCGGATGCCGTCACCGAGGCCCTCCAGTGCACGGCATCATCCGCACCGCCGGCTCCGGCGAGGTTGCATACCCAAGGGCCAAGAAGCAGCGCCAGAGGGACGCTGCGGAGAATCATCGAAGACATGCTTCACCTTGATGGAACGTGTGATGGGTTATTCAAAGCGCGATACTGCGTCGCAGGACCGGGCTGCTGAGGTGATGCGCCAGTCTGGCGGCGTGGTCCCGCAGTTCCTGTACGGCCGTTGTTTCCCAATGATCCGGGCGCAGCATTGGGCCTATGTAGTACAGCCCGGGAACACAGCGGCCCTTGGCATCCAGCAGGGCACCGTAAGCAGAGGTGCGCAGGCCCAGACCCAGGGCGTCTGGAACCACCAGACCCTGAGAGAGCAGCGAGATGAGCAAAGGGTCCGGCGAGCGTCGCGGATCGTAATTCGGACCGGTGCAGTTGATGACCCGGTCCACCAGCAAGGATGCATGGGCACGAGTTCCGCGGGGCCGCCACGTGACGCGCACCTTATCGCCGGTGACCTGCAGGGCGAGGATGCGCCCGGCGTGCACCGAGAGCCTGCGTTGCTGGCGCAGGTTGTCGATCTCGCCGCGGGTCTGGCGCGGCAGCCGGTGGCGATGAATGTCCCAGTAGGGGCGCAGGTGTCGCAGGAAGCGCTGACGCTCGCGCAGCGGCATCCGCTGCCACAGTTGCGGGGCCAGATTGCGCAGGTGATTGATGACGTCGCGCCAGTCCGCACCGGCGCGCGCCGTGTCCCGGACGAGTTCGCGGACGGCGCGAAACAACGCGCGGGTGGAAAACGACGCGGCCTGGATCAGCCGGCGGGTCTCGATCTGGACATGCCCATGCCGCAGGGCCGCTTGGGAGGGTGGCACCAGGCCGTGCCGTGAGATGGCATGTACATGCACGTCGCTGCGTGCCGAGCTGAGGCCGGCAATGACGACATCGGCCATGGTAAGGCCGGTACCGACCACGAGCACGCGCTCACCGGCGCGAAAGTGCACCGGCGCGGTCCAGGGATCGGCAATGTATTGGGCGCCGCCGCGCAGGTCCTGGCTGCCGGGTAGTGCTGGCGAAGGAGGATTGCCGAGTGCCAGCACCACCTCATCGGCCAGCAAGGTTCTGCCATCGGCAAGCTGGACCCCATACCGCGGGCCGCCGTGCAGGCAGGTCAGCGAGGTCGCCGTCCCGGAGACTCTTTCGAGCCAGGTACCGTCGGTCGCGTTGCGCTCGGCGTCGCGCAGGCGAGTCTGAAGATATTCGCCGTACAGGCTTCGCGGCAGGAAGTCCTCGGCGGCTGCCCGTGGCTCGCGCGCCAGGGCGAAGTTCAGGAAATCCCCCGGATTGAGGGCATCCGCCGACATGCGGCCCGCGGGGACGTTCAACAGGTAGGGAAACTCCCGATGCGCATAAGCGATACCGCGCCCCGGAGCGGTTCGATCCACCAGCAGCACCCGCACGGGGTGGGCGGATGGGCGCTGTAATAGATTGATCGCGACAACAGTGCCGCTGAATCCGGCGCCCACGATGGCAATGGTCCGTGGCGGCTGTATCACGCGTCGGCTCCCGATATGTTGCGTGGCCTGGCAACGAGCCTAGCGAAACTCGAGTATCAATCCGGTATCGATGCGGTGATGTTTCGGGATGATCGGGCCCGCACCAGCCAGTTCAGCGCTGCGACCGTGATCGTGGCGCCCAGAACCAGGGAATTGCTGAGGTCCGTGCGCGTCAGCAGCGCCAGGCAAATGGCGATGCCGGCGATGGGCAACAGCGCACCTCCGGGGATCCGGAATGTGGCGGCATGGGGCTGCTTGCGGCGCAGAGCCGGCACAGATGCGCAGGTGGCGCCAAAATACAGCAGCCGCGCGACCGCCGACAGGGTGACGTTCCAGGTAAAGTTCCCGAATAAGGCAGCCAGCCAGGTGAGCAGCGCAAAAATACCGATCGACACATAGGGCGTGTGGTATCGCGGATGAACGGCGGCGAGCCGCACCGGAAGGTCGCCCGATGAAGCCAGCGCGAACAGGCTGCGCGGCATGGCCAGCAGATTCGCGCTCAGGAACCCGACGACGGATACGATGGCCGCCAGCGAGATCAGCACGGCACCCGGGCGGCCCATCAGTACTTGGGCCGCAGCCGAGAGCGGGCGGCTGCTGTGCGCAGCGTCGGGGACGACGCACATGACCGTGGCCTGCAATACAGTGTAGAGCAGGGTCACGGTGAGCAGGGCAGCAAAGAGGGCGAAGGGTGCGTCGCGTTGCGGACGATGCGCCTCACCGGCTGTGATGAGCGCGATTTCGTAACCCCCGTAGGAAAAAAACAGCAGCAGGATGCTCTGTAGCCAGTTGCCCAGGCCGGCGGGCACAATCATTGGCGCTGCGGCGGGACCTGCGAGGAGATACACGGCGCCGACGCCACACAGCACCCCCAGGCCCATGAGCTTGGCGATGGCGGTGGCGCTGCTGACAGCGGCGCCGGCAGCCGCGCCGCGACAATTGATCAGGGTCAGCAAGCCAAGGACTGAGGTGATGAGGGCGAACCGCGGCATAGGTCGGGTGGCGGCGGGCCAGAACTCCGCCAGGTATTCGACCAGGAGGTTCAGGCTGGCGGCGCCGGCCGCCAGCCTCACCAGCAGCGTCATCCAGCCGACTTGCAGGCCGGCAAACCGTCCCAAGGCGTGGCGGACATACAGGTAGGTTCCGCCGGTTGCGGTGAACTGCGAGGCGACTTCCGCGTAGCAGGCGGCGATGACCGCCATGGCGGCCCCGGCCAGCAGCGCGGCCCAGGGGCTGGCGCGCCCAACCGCGGCGGCCAGTGGCGCGGGCAGACCGAAAATGCCGCTGCCAATAATGCCGTTCACGACCAGTGCCGTGAGATTCCAACGGCCGATGACGCGAACCAGGCCGGCCTGAGGTGCGCTCACTCCTCGGTCGCGTGCGGGTCGACTTCCCTGATCGGCAGATCGTAGTGGGCGACAGTGATGTTCCAGCGCTGGTTCTCTTCGCGCTTGTAGGTGGTCTGGTCGGGAAAGACCTGCTTGGGCAGAGCATGGGATTCGGTGGTCGCCAGAATGTCACGATAAGTGATCACCACGCGGTAGTCCCAGCGCTGATCCTCGCTGGTATGCAGGCCCGGTCGGTAGACGGTGTAGTGCAAGACGCGGCCGAGCAGTTTTTCCTGGTCGAGCAGAGGGATCTGGTTTTTTCGAAACAGCCGCCAGAACTCATCCGAACTGCCCCATTTCACGCGGTATACCCATTCGACCTGGTACGGGGGCAAGTGGCCCTGCGCCGGCGTTTGCGCGCGCGTGTTGCCGGTTGCGAACATGCCGATCAGCGCTACCGGGAGCACCAGCAGCAACGCAGGCAGAGTCGAACGATTCACGGCGTGGCCCTCAGCTGGATTGGAAACCTGCCTCGATGCTAACCCCGGTGGTTCAATTGACGCCAAGTGCAATTTGGAATGTGCAGATTCTCGGTAATCAAGGCGCGCACGCAAACTGTCACTCCGGTGTAACCGCGCCGCGACCGCCTTTGTTACGGGGCGTCGATATACTGCACCCGCTTGGGCAATTGATCCTCCAGCGCAACGAATGAAACTCCAACAACTACGCTTTCTCACTGCGGTCGTTCAAAATGATCTGAATCTGACCGCGGCCGCGGCCAAACTGGCCACGACGCAGCCGGCGGTGAGCAAGCAGCTGAAACTGCTGGAGGGGGAACTCGGTTTTCGCATCTTCACCCGCCGCGGTCGCGCCTTCACCAAAATGACCGCACCCGGAGAGCGGATCGTCGCCCACGCGCTGCGTGTACTGCGGGAAGTGCAGAACATCAAGCGCATGTCCGAGGATCTTAAGAATGAGGATCGAGGGGCGCTATCCATCGGTACCACCCATACCCAGGCGCGCTATGTTCTGCCGGCCGTCATCAAGCGCTTCTGTGAGAAATATCCCGAGGTCGAATTTCACCTGCACCAGGGAACCGCGGAGCAAATCGCAGAAATGGGCAAGCTGGGCCGCATCGACTTCGCGATCGCCACCGGATCGCAGAAGCTGTTTCCGGAACATGTCCTGCTGCCGTGCTACCAATGGCACCGGCGCATCGTGGTGCCCAGGAACCATCCCCTGGCGCAGACGCGCGCGCCCACTCTGGAGCAACTGGCCCAATACCCGCTGGTGACATATGTATTCAGCTTCAGCGGACCGTCCTCATTGACGGATGCATTCGCCCGGGTGGGGCTGAATCCAAGAATTGCGCTCACCGCGCGTGACTCGGATGTGGTGAAGACCTATGTTCGACTGGGACTGGGCGTGGGGATCATCGCCGGCATGGCGCTTGATCCTGAGCAGGACCAGGACCTCGTCGCAATCGAGGCGACCCATCTATTTCCCATCCATACGACCTGGATCGGAGTCCTGCGTGATGGATTGTTGCGCCACTACATGTACGACTTCGTGCAGATTCTGGCTCCGCACTTGACGCGCCGGATTATTGATCGTGCCCTGCAGTGCGAATCGCCGGAGGGGGTGGCAGCCCTTTTTGCGCGTGAGCCGCTGCCGGTGCGTTAAGGTGCAGCGACCCGCGCCATGACATCATTGCAGAGCCTGTGCCAGGTACTCTATGACACGAAGGCGAGCACGGCGTTACGGGAGTCGGAGGTGGTGTTCCCGCTCATCGAGACGGTGCATGTGCTGGCGATCAGCCTGATTGCCGGAACGATTCTGACCGTGGACCTGCGAGTGGGCGGACTCATTTTCCGCGACCAGCCTTTGGCACGCATCACCCGGACGCTGCTTCCCTACACCTGGTACGGGTTTGCGCTGATGGTGATCACGGGCGTGCCATTGTTCGCCGCCGAAGCCGCCAAGCTGTACGCCAATCCGGCCTTCAGGGCGAAGTTGTTGCTGCTCGCACTGGCCGGCCTCAATGCCTTGCTATTCCATCGCACCGTGTACCGCCGACTGCTGGAACGGCATCAGTACGGCACGGCTCCGTTCATGGCGCAGGTGTTTGCGGCCGCTTCCGCCGTGCTGTGGTCGGGAATCATCGTTGCGGGCCGTTTGATTGCGGTCTTCCACGGGCACTGAGGGTACGGGGCCGAACGTGACCGCAACTCAGCAGCTGTTGGGCTGGATACAGCACACTTCGCTCAGTACCCGGATTCGTCGCTCGGATTGGGCGGTCATGGCCCTTGAGGCGGTTCACTTGCTCGGCCTGGCGCTGCTGGGTGGCGCGGCATGCATCACGGCGCTGGCAGCACTACGCCGCACCGGGCTGCGCGGCATGTCGCTGGCAGCCCTCGCACAAGGTCTGCGGCCTTTGTTCGCCATCGGGCTGCTACTGATGGTTGCATCGGGTGCGTTGATGGTGCTGGCCATGCCGTTCAAGTACTACCTGAATATCGCCTTCCGACTCAAGATGCTGCTGCTGGTGGGCGCCATCGCCGCTACCGCGTGGCTGTTGCGGATCGCGCGCAACACTTGGTCCACTTTTCCACAGCGCAGTCTCGCACTGTTCGCGATGCTCCTGTGGCTTAGCGTGGGCTTCAGCGGGCGCCTGATCGGTTTTCTGTAGTCATTTGCCGACGGTGCCCGTGGGAAATGACTTTCGGGTATGGGGATAGCGATTTTCCGCATTGGACGCTATCCAGATGAGGCTCTAAAGTAGGCTCATGTCAATTGATCACTTGAGCGCGTGGAGCGCTGCCAACGGGACAGTGCTGGAGTGGGTGCAGTGGCAGCTGGCCGTGCTGGCCGTGCTGCGGGCCGACTTCATCGGTGTGCTTCAGAAGATAGATCTTGACGATGTCGACTGGGATGCCTGGCGCAGGTTCTACAGCGAGGGCCGCACACCCAGATCCGCGGTCGATCGCGCCCTGGAACGCGATTTCTGACCGCTGTCATGCGCCACCGGTCTGCGACCCATCGAGCAGGGGATTGGCCGTAGGTTGCGCGATCCGCCGCAGGGTATTGGAATCCCTGTGATTGAACGGTGGCGTCGTGCCGCGAAGCGCCAGGTCGGTGCGCGTGACGTAGGTCCAGCTGCCGTCAGGATTGAAAGTGATGTCGATGCGATAGTAGTCCGTACGGAAGGCCTCCTCCAGAAAGGTGGTCGAGCAGATTCCGAAGCGCGTATCCCCGCGCCGCGCCTCCACTGAAATATGATTGTCGTCAGGCTTTGCCGTCCCGCCCGCCAGCACCACCTGGCCGCGTGGAATGGCGATGGTCTGCATGATCAACCCGGTGGCCGGCTCCCACAGCCAATAACCGACCTGGTCATGGAAGGTGATGGCTTCCTCCGCCGTGGTGATATGCGTGTGGTAACGCAACCCATAGAGCAGTTGCGGACCGTTGGTCTGGCCATCGATGGGATCCATCCGGATATGTTCGCGATATACGCGCCGTTCGGGACCTTGCGCCTTCGGGTTGATGTCCACTCCCTGGTCGGACTGCCACACGCCGGCCAGGCGCCGCAGCGGCCCAAGATTGGCGAGCGTATCCGCGGCGACGTCAGGTTCAGTGAAGATATCTACGGGGGCATTCATGGTTGGCTGTCAGCGGCCGGTGGGGGTATTGCGTGCCAGATAGGCAGCAAGCGCGGCAAGTTCGGCATCGCTGATCTCGGTCTTGCGAAATGCCGGCATCACCGAGATGCCATGCCGCACCATGAACGTGACATAGGTCGCCGGCAGATCGGTCCAGGCCGTGATTAAACCCGAGGCGCGGGTGCTGTTCGGGTACTTGGTCATCAGGGCATGAGTGCCTGGATGGATTATTCCCGGATCGTGGCAGGGAGCACACCATTTCTCGTAGACCGCCCGTCCGGGGGCGTGGCGCGCTGCCAGGGAGTCGGCGCCGACGGCCCGGGAGGCGGCGCCGAGCAGCAACAGGCCTGAAGTGACAGTGCCGGTGAGCCTGCGCGCGCGCATCAGGCCTTCTCCCGCAAATGCTTCGGCCAGATGTCATAGCGTCCGGCCGAGAGGATGCCATTGGGGTCGATCGCGTCCTTCAGCGTAGCGTGGAATCGCTGCAGGACATGGTTGTTGAACGAATAGACGTCCATGACTGCGTGTTGGAATACCGGTGCCGTGCGATATTCGCCCCAACCGTGCTGTCCACCGACCTCGATCAGCTTCTTGAAGCCCTCGCGATAGCGCTTGTTGAGATGCGGATCCTCGGTCACAGGCGTTGCGAGGATGAAGATGAAGGCACGCTCCCAGAAGCAGGCAGGAAGAGTGAAGGTCGTGAACAGGGGCATGCCGAGGGACTGCGCAGCCTCGCTGAATACGCGGTTCGCCTCGATGATCGCCTCGCCGGTGCGCGGAATGATGGGCGAGAACCACATGTGGCCCTTGGAGGGAGTCGGATTCCAGGGAGTGCGTGCGCCGATGGAGAAGGCACGCAGTGAAGGCACCCCGAATTCGGGCTCGTGATACTTTGTGGCCTGTTGCGCATCCACGGGCAGCTTCACCTGCTCGACCACCGCGAATTGCGCCCCCTGGATGCGCGCGAAATGCCGCTGGGCGGCATGCCACTGCGCCTGGATGACCTCCTCAGGACCGTGAAAACTCAGCCACAGCCGCCAGTAGGGGATGCCGGCACGCGCGCCGTAGGCCTCGATTTGCGGGGAATATCCCAGCTTCGCGCCCTTCAGCAAGTTCGCGTGTTCCGCACTCATTTTCGGCGGACCGGTTTCGTTCCACAGCTGGATCTGCCCGACAGGAGGATAGCCGAGTAGCGGAGACTCTAGGTCCGGAAAGCCCGAGGTGATGCGACTGTTCTCGACGAAGTTGAGAATCTCAACCAGCGGCATCAGGTCGTGGTAACGCGGTACGCTCACGGTGCAGCGTTGATAGGCCTCCGGTTCGGGCATCAGCCAGAAACCCATCTTGGTGACGACGCCGAAGTTTGACTGGGAGAAGATGCCGTCGATCCATGGACCGCAGCCGGACTTGTACTGTTGCCAAGTCTGGGCGTTCGGGATCGCGCCCATGCCCGTTCGCAGCAGCTCACCGTTGGGCAGAACGATCTCCATGCCGCAATGGGAGTCGAAGTGATTGCGATAGTTGGCGCTGGTGTATCCCCCGCCACGGTCGAGCGCATTGCCCATGACGCTGCCCCATCCGGGGTCCGGACAGTCGATCCAGACTTTGAGCTTGTGCTCCTGGATATAGCGGTACAGATCGAAATAGCTGACCCCGGGTTCCACCAGCGCAAAGGCGTGCTGCTCATTGACCTCGATGATTCGATTCATCCGTTTCAGGTCCAGCACCACGCTTCCTGAGTATGCCGGCGCCGAGCCACCGTAGCCGAGGTTCTTGCCGGTGGAAATCGGATAGATCGGAATGCGGTACTTGTTGGCGATACGGACGATCTGCTGTACCTGCTCGGTGGAAACCGGTGCCAGGGCCCCTGATGCGATCCTCTCCTCGGGCTCGTTCAGGAAAGGTGAGAAGGCGTCGCGGTATAGATCCAGGTCCTCATCGCTCGTGAACACCCACTCCCGGCCTATGGCCTGTTCGAATTCGGCCAGCGCCCTGGCATAGTCGGCGGAACTGACGTTGGGCGGAACTCTCATGAAGCCCACTGCGCGTGCGGGTGCATCAGGCAATGACCCAGGATACGAGCGCCTGACCCCGCCGGGCGGCGTGTCCGGTGCGTGTCACAACGCGCAGCCAGTGTTGCGCGGCCAGTTGTTCCAGGCAGAAGAGGGCGGCGGGAGTCGTCATTCCGGCGAGCGCACCCGCGCGCCGCGACCAGCGCGGCTCCAGCCGGTGCAGCCATGTCGCGGTGAGGTCGCCGTCGTAGCCAAAAGCCATGTGGCCGCGCCATGCCGCGGCGCGGCCAAATAGCCGCGCGGCCTCGAATCGCCGATCAAAGACGACGCCAAACAGCGCGGGAATGCCTGCCGGGGTGACCATCGCAGGAGCCGGGCTGGATGCTGGCACGGCAGGTAGCGCGCTGGTGAGCATACCCGCAGCACTGATGCCGGAGATGACAAAGCCACGCCGGTTCATCGTACCGCGCCCAGCGCGAGGATCCAGCGCGCAATCGCGCGCGCATCATCCATGCTGATGCGTTCATTGGGGACCATGGGAATCGTGCCCCAATTGCCCGCGCCGCCGTTGATGATCTTCAGCGCCAGGCGATTCACGGCCGCGTCGCGCTCGGTCGCGTAGCGCGCGGCCACCGCCACGAAGGGCGGTCCGATCCGCGCCTCTTTCATGGCGTGGCACTCATCGCAATGCTGGTGCGCCGCGAGCGGCGCAAGGCCCTGCGCCACGCCCACGTCGGTCGCAAATCCGGACACCGGCGCGGCCGACAGCACAGCGGCGGCCACTATCAAGCCGCTGCGGATCTTCATCGGTGCACCTCCGCATCATCTCCAAGATCAATCAGCAACGCCATCCGCGGTCCGCGCACGTGCTCGACGATGTTGGCATACGAGGTCACAAGGGCGCCGCTGCCGCGGTCCACATGCACCATGCGCAGGAAGGCGCCTTCGCGAGGCAATGGCAGCACACCAATACGATGTGTGCGCGGATCAAATCGATAGATGACATCGGCATTGGAGGTCGGGATCCACACCACCTTGCGTAGGGGGTCCCAGAATGTCGCGTAGGGCGCACTGGCACGATCAGGCAGATCATAAATGCCCACCATGTGTCCGGCCTTGGTGTCGAAGGCTGCCACCTGACCGGCGCCGTACAGTCCCAGGTACAAGACCCCGTCCTCCGACATGGACATACGGCGTGGCCCCGCCGTGGGACTGGCAAATTCCACGTGGGTTTCGAATTTCAGGGTTTCGGTATTGAAGCTGCCGAAACTTCCAATCCCGAGCTGGCAGTACCAGACATGGGTGCGATCCGGGCTCATGGCAAGGCCGTAGACCTGTTCCCCGCCGATGCGGCCGGGTACCGGTGGGATCTTGTACTCGCCACTCTTGCCGGTTGCCGGGTCCAGCCAGCCCACCGCATTGTTCACGATGTCGGAGAACCAGACGCGGCCATGATGATCGCTCACAAGCTCGTGGTCCGCATCAAAGGACATATCGTGCAGTCCGACCGGCGGTCCCCCGGGTTGATTCAGATGCCACAGCTTCCATTGCTCGGCCCGCGGATCAAAGCGCAGCAGAGCGCCCGGAAAGAAAGGGCTCACCCAAATGCCATCAGTACCGGGCACCAGGGTATGCGGTGCCCACAGTTCCTTTCCGGGAATCGGGTAGTCCTTGAGGGCGCCGGAACGCGTATCAATGCGGATGAGACGGTTGGCGCTGACATCCGCGGCGTACAGGTAGTCAGTACCGTTGAAGGGAACGGCCTCCCTGATGGCATTGGGCGGCGCGACTTCGAACTCGCGAATGGTGGTGCGGGGCGTGACGATCAGAGGTGCGCCGTAGCTGTATCCGCGCACTTCCTGGAGCGGCCCTTTCAGCGCTTCGGTCAGAAGTTTTGCGGTCGGTCCCGGAGCACCACCCGAATACACGTTGTCGCCCGCGGGCACAAGATTGCCCGCACGTCCAAACTCGACGTTGGAGACATAGTTCATCTGCTTGACGATCGCCGTCCAAGCCTGTTCTCGCGCCTGAGCCGACTGGGTCGAAGGGGTGTCGTCCAGCAGTTTGGCGTACGCCCGTACCTCGGGGGCGGGTAGCTGGTGGCAGGCGACGCAGGTCATCACCAGCGCCTCACGATGCGCCGGATCCTTCATGTCCTTGAGATAAGCAGAAGCCGGCGCGGTACCGGCCTGGTTCGCGTCGGGCCGCATGAGCAGAGTCAGCGCCCCCGGGGTGGCGGGTAGCGGGCCGCCGATCTGGCGGAAGTTCAGCAGCCGCACCTGCAGCGTCCCCGGTGGAGCGCTTGGCGCAAAACTGAACTCCCCTTTGGCACCCGTGAACACGGTGGTGGCCGTGGCACCGGCGGCCTGTGCTGATTTCGTCAGTGTCACCATCGCCTGAGCGAGCGGCGCACCGTTCAGATCGGTCACCTGGCCATGCGTTGCTGCCAAAGTGGTTGCTGCGAATCCCAGGCCGATCAGCCAAGCGGCAAGCTGCGCACGCTGTCGCAGCGGTGATTCGCGATGGCGCGCCAGGCCCTGGCCAGTGCCGTTCATGGTTGATCCCCCAGCAGACTGCGATGAGTTCGGAGCGTGAGCGGTTCGCGTTGCTTTCCGCCTCGGAGTACTCTTAAATCGGCGCAACGCGAACTTTAGGCCGAAGGCGTTGCGAAGGCAATTATTGGGCTGCGACGCAGTCTTAGTGAGTTTTGGGACCGCAATCTCAGGATGGCTACCATGAATATCGATCGGCGCGCCTTTATCGAAGGACTCGGAGGTTCAGCCGCCATCGCGCTGATGAGCGATGAGGCCAAGGCCGATGCCCTTGAGCAGCATCTGCTGTCACAGACCGATCCGGCCGCCAAGTTCCCGACGGCAGCGGAAATCGAGGCCAAGATAGACACCCAACCGACGCGCAAGGGGGTGGGCAACCTGTTCGTGGCACGTCAGGGAAATGTGGCCAGGCTCACTCCGATGCCGCAGCGACCCACGCTTGCCGACTACTTCAAACTGCGCTTCGTTGCCACTTCAAACCACTGCCTGCAAAGCGCCAATCGCGCCATGAAAAACGGCATGTCCGAGGAGATCATCCTGGCCTGCCTGCTGCATGACACGGTTCAGGAGCTGATCAAGGTGGACCACGGTTGGTGGAGTGCCCAGATGTACGAGCCGTACGTCTCGGAGAAAGTGGCCTTTGCGATCCGTTACCACCAGGCGCTGCGATTTTACGAAGACAAAGCGCACGGCTATGAATATCCGGACCTCTACCGCCGCATGTACGGCTCCGACTATCGCCCGGAGCCGTACATCGAGCGCACCTACCAGATGGTCCGCAAGCACAAGTGGTATCTGGAGCCGCGTATGGTGACCGTCAATGATCTGTACGCGTTCGAGCCCAATGTCCATCCGGTCCTGGAGCAGTTCACGGACATCATTGGTCGAAACTTCAAACAGCCAGCCGCGGGACTGGGCTTCGACAACAGTTCGTCGGCGCACATGTGGCGTTCATTGTCGATGCCGGACCATCCGCTGTGACGGCTCAGTCCTCGAACCTGGTGGTATTGACGAAGCCGATCTTCTTCAGGTGGTTGCGCTGCGCAAGTGCGAGGACCTTGGCCACGTAGTCGTATTTGACGTGAGGGCTTGGTCGCAGGCGGATCTCGGGTTGCGGCTCCTTGGGAGCCTCGGCGCGCAGGTAGTCCTCGAGCTGCTGCAGGTTCTGCAGCGTGGTGCCATTCCATAGCACGGTGCCGTCGGCGTCGATGTCCAGCTCAATGACCTGCGGCTGGGGCAAGGCGACGGGCGAGGATCCGTGCGGCAGATCGATGGTCACGCCGTGCGTCATCAGCGGCAGCGCGATGATGAGAGTAATCAGCAACACCAGCATGATGTCGATCAGGGGCGTGGTGTTGATTTCGCACACCATGTCGGGCGCATCGGAGTGGGTGTCGCGGCAGAAGACTGCAATTGGGCGCCGAGCGGATGCTGCCATGATGATCTCTCCTGTGGGTGCGTCGCTGACCGCCTGCGCGAGGCCCAGACCCTGCCGGTTCATGAGCATGGCGGCCCAACAGCAACCCAGGGCGAACTTGAATCGCGACGTTGCAGCGGGGAGTTCCAATAAGTGGGCCCGCCATTCTTCCGCCAGCCGGGCGCAGCAGGCTGCGGGCGCGCTATCGGCGGCACGTTGGATCAATTGGGTGGCGAGACGGTCGCTCCAAGCAGTCGATCGGGGTGAATTCCCGAATGGGCCGGGCGAACGATTTTTCGTGCCCATAGTCGCGAGTCTACATAGGTGTGTCGTTGGCTGCAAACCTGGGCCGGACTGCCTTTTGTGCGATGCGCCATGGCGCTGTCCCGGGAATGATCGTAGATTCACTGGCTCTCCAGGGCGAGGAAAACAGGCTGCGCACGGCAGTGACGGCTGAGTCTGAACATGCCTGAATACAGCATACTTGCCGGCGTGACGCGCGCGGACCTGCGTCGCGATCCGTACCCTCATGTCGTGATCGACAACTGCCTGCCCGCCGAACTTTACGCCGAGTTGGCGCGTACCTATCCGGAGGACTCGACGATCCTGCAGCTGGGTAGCAATTCGGGCAGTCGATCGGTTCGGGAAAATTCCCGGCAGGATGTCCACGCGCACCGCATTCTCGAACGGCCGGATTGCTTCAGCGAATCCTGGCGCGCGTTTGTTGACTATCACGTCTCAAATGCCTTCTACCAGGAGTTTCTTCGCCTGATGGGTCCTGAGATCGTGGCGCTGTATCCGCAGCTGGAGCAGCGCCTCGGGTGTCCCTTGCCGAAACTCTCAACCGGAGTCCTGGGAGACGTCCGCTCCCGCGGCGCGCAGCTTCTGCTGGATTGCCATGTCGGCATCAACACGCCGTCGAACCACCTCAGCAGTGTAAGAAGAGTTCACGCCGATGCACCCGATGAACTGTTCGCGGCATTGTTTTACTTTCGCAGGGAAGAAGACACCGTGGGGGGAGGCGACCTGGAGATACATCGCTGGAAGGACCACAGGAAACATCTGTTCGTCGACTCTGAGGTCGATGAGTCGGATGCGCAACAGGTGAGCACCGTGGCCTATCGGGCGAATACGGCGGTCATTTTCATCAATTCCGAGCACGCCCTGCATGCCGTATCGCCGCGGGGCCCGGCGCGTGCCAGCCGACGGCTGGTCAATATCATGGGGCGCTTTCGCGAAGCGCTTCCCGAAGGACTGTTCAAGAAGCGTCAAAAGAGGAACCCCTGGGCGCTGGGGCGCCGGGTGCTGCGACGCTATCGTCTGCTGGCGCGAAATCCATATTAGGGACCGGGAGTACAGCATTGTGATGAAAGCGCTTCTGCCGGCCAGTGCGGCCTGCCTGTTGGGGGTCTGCGCCGTTGCAAGCGCCGCTGAGCCGAAATTGGTGACCGAAGAGTTCATGCTGCCCACGGCGGATCCGGGTATTTCGATCTATGTGCGCAACAAGCACCCGGCGAACCTGAAGACGGTGCGCTCAGACAGGGTGCTTCTGTACGTGCACGGTGCGACCTATCCGGCGGAGACTGCCTTCGATCTGGAACTGAATGGATTGTCGTGGATGGACTACATCGCACGGCATGGCTACGACGTCTACCTGGTGGATGTACGCGGTTACGGCAAGTCGACCCGGCCCCCGCAGATGGATCAGCCTCCCCAGCAGAACGAACCCATCGCCCGCACCGAGGCGGCAGTGAGGGATGTCGGTACCGCGGTGGACTTCATCCTGAAGCGGCGCGCAGTGCCCAAGCTCGATCTTCTGGGCTGGTCATGGGGGACCGTAACCATGGGCTGGTACACCACGCAGCACAACGAGCGTGTGCAGAAGCTGGTGCTGCTCGCGCCGCTGTGGCTGAGCGATTCACCTCGCGCCGTCACAACTGCCAGGCTCGGCGCCTATCGAACCGTCACCCGCGCGGCGGCCAAGGCGCGATGGCTGGCCGGTGTCCCGGCAGACAAACAGGCCGATCTGATTCCGGCCGGGTGGTTCGACACCTGGGCCGACGCGACTTTCGCGACCGACCCGGTCGGAAATGCACAGACACCTGCGGTGCTGCGCGCACCCAATGGCGTGATGGCTGACAACCAGGACTACTGGGGCCGCGGCACAGCGCTTTATGATCCTGCGGACATTCGGGTCCCGACCTTGCTGGCGCATGCGGAATGGGATGCGGATCTGCCCAGCAGCATGTTCTATGCCTATTTCGCGAAGCTGGTGCATACCCCTTACAAGCGGGCGGTCCAGATCGGAGAGGGCACGCATTCTGTCCTCATGGAAAAGAACCGGATGCAGCTGTTCGAGGAGGTCCAGCAGTTTCTCGATGCCACGGTGCAGATCGGGCACTAGCGTCAACCATGCTGGACCCTCCAGCGACTCGGAGCGGCAGCGCAGGCCTCGCATTGCCGCGGTTGTACTTCGCAAATAGTTCTTAATAATCAATTACAAACATCGGGTTCGACTCCTGTTAGCTTCTGGTAAGACAGTTTGCGGAAAGCACCGGGAGCCAAAACTTGCAACCCTTTGCGGATCTGCTGAAAGGCGGCGAGCAAATCCTTGTGTCCTGCTGCAACCTCGGCCAGGCGGCGAGTCGTTACAGCGTAGCCGTGATCAGCGCAGCGGGCATCGAATGGTTGGACCTCGATGAGGTACTGGACCCGGCAATCGACAAGGGCGTCACCGGTATCACCCTCACCGAGGATCACTGTTTCATCGCCGTACAGGGCGATCGACCGCGACTGATCAGCCTCGACCGCAACTTGCGCGCCCGCAGCGTGTTGCCCTGTGTGCTGGGAACCGATCTGCATTCGCTTGCATACCATCGCGGCGAACTCTTCTACGCCTCCACCGGTTGCAACCAGATACTCTCGGTCAGCTGCCGCGACGGCATCTTTGATGGCAAGGAACAGGTACGACTGGAAGCCGCGCCGAGGAACCAGGACTGGGTGCATCTGAACTCGGTGTGCTTCATCGATGAGCGGATGGTGTACTCGATGTTTGCCGCGGAACCGCGCGAGCGCGAGCGGGTTGACGGAGTGGTCATGGACGCATTCAGCGGCATCGCGTTGCACGCGGGACTTCGTGATCCGCATAGCGTTACCCGCCTGCCCGATGGGCATCTGGGGTACTGCGAGTCCCTTGCCAGCTGTTTTCATCTGCGCAGCGTGGATGGTCGGCACCGGCGGTCCACGCTGTACGGATATCTACGCGGCTGCACTCATACCGGAAGCTACTTCGTAGTGGGGGCGAGCCACTGGCGCAATCGGTCCCGATCCACCGGCGTCGCACGCCCTGCTGCGGCTGATGTGACGCCACACTCCTGGAACAAATCGGCGCTGTACTTTTTGGATGACGCCTTGAACGTGGTGCGACGAGTGGACTTCTCCGACTACGCACCGGAAATCTACGATGTGGTATTCATCGGTGAGCGGTTCGCGCCGACCAAGCGCTTCGACAATGCGCGCGAGCGTCGTGCCGAGGTCCTGCAGCAGCAAGGCGGCGTGACCGCGAACTACTTCAAGCGGCTCTACCGACGCTCCGGCGAATAGCGGCCCCGCGGGACGCCGGGCCGGACGCGCTCCGACGAACCCAGGCGCCTCGCGGCTATTTGGGGGCTTCGTCGGTCATGGGGCATGCCGGCGGCGATGGAGCATCACCGCGCAGCGTCCCCAGCGGCGCAGCTGCCGTGTGTCGAGGCAGATATGCAAGACTTCAACCTCGAGCACCGCCTGTGGCTGATTCGTGGGACCCGAAAACAGCACATCCTGCAGCACCGCCTCTCAGCAGGTGGCTCTCTGGACACAATCCGCCTGACTCTGCAGGCATTTCAGGTTGTCTTTCTTTGGATCCATGACTGGTCTGCCTGTACGCAACGGAATGGTGCCGAACACTGCCCATATCATGCTGCATATGGCCACAGTCGCAACATTGGTGGTCCTTTGTCTGCGGAACTACGCCGGCCAAGCAATCCCGACCACCGCGCTGCGCACACTCAATCGGCTGGCCACACGGACGATTGAACGGGCCCCGTTATCGGCCGCAAGGTATCGGCTCCGGCATTGCATTACGGGGTGCCTTCCTGTGTGGGGCTCAGCTCTTAGGCACCGGTCTTTGGAAAGGTGCGCTTCGCGGATCCGGGTCGGGGTGATACGTGCCGGCTATGAGAAGCGGATCGCCGCGGACAGTTTTGTATTGTTCGTGACCGGGATTATTATCTGGCTGAAGCAGCGCCGCTCAGTCATGATTCGCGAGCACCGCTAACCGTGGCAGGCATGTAGCACCTGGGGCTCGCGTCATAATCTGTGAATTCTGCGTTTCCACAGCGTATCGTCTGCCTAACCGAAGAGCCCACGGAAGTGCTGTACGCGCTGGGTGAGCAGGATCGCATCGTCGGCATCTCGGGCTTTACCGTGCGCCCGGCGCGAGCGCGCAAGGACAAGCCACGAGTCTCGGCATTTACGAGCGCCAAAATAGATCGTATTTTGGAGTTGCGACCGGATTTCGTCGTCGGGTTTTCTGACATCCAGGCCGATATCGCGCAGGCGCTGATTAAGGCCGGGATCGAAGTCTGGATCAGCAATCACCGCTCGGTCGCCGGGATACTGGCCTACGTCCGCCGCCTCGGCGCCCTGGTCGGCGTGACCGATCGCGCTGAGGCCTACGCGGTGTCTCTCGAACAGCACCTCAAAGAGGTGAGACAGCGCGCTGCGGCATTCGGGCGCCGGCCGCGTGTCTACTTCGAGGAATGGGACGTGCCGCTCATCACCGGAATTCAGTGGGTCAGCGAAATCATCGATATTGCGGGTGGCGATGACATCTTTGCCGACAAGATGGAAGGCGGTGCGCTCGCGAAGAACCGGATTCTGAGTGACCCGATGGAAGTCGTCCAACGGTCTCCGGATGTGATTCTCGGGTCCTGGTGCGGCAAGCGTTTTAGACCGGACACCGTTGCAGCGCGGGCCGGTTGGGAGAATGTCCCGGCGATCCGTGAGTGCGACATTCATGAGATCAAATCACCCCTGATCCTTCAACCCGGCCCGGCGGCGTTGACTGACGGGCTTGATGCGATCCATCGAATACTGCGAAGTTGGGTCGAACGCTGCGACAAGGAACCCAACCCATGACAACACCGTGGCACCCAGAGGGGTTTCAGATGATCACGCCGCGCATCCCTACCAATGAAGCAGAGCAAGCCTCGATTGTTTGAAACGAGCATGCGGCGCATCTGAGAACTATCGACAAATGTTAGAAGATGAGACGATTACCCATTGTGACATCCAGATTGCTGACTCGGTGATCACTCTCGGCACCGCGATCGAGGGCCCGCCCAGGCACGGCCTCGGCGCGCAGCTCTTCGTCGAAGCGTCCAATGGGCTTCTTGAGCGTGCAGTTCCGGCCCGGGAGTGCGCGATGCGGCCGATGACAGACACGTTCTTCGATGGGAGACTGATAGCCCGGAGCGGCGGGGCTGTTGGCGTTGCTCAAGCGGATCGATCAACCTGTTAGTAAAGGACCCGAAAATGAATCACCCGGCCAGGGCCTGTATAGTCATCGTTCTTGCGGCAGCATTGATTGGATGCGTCGCCGCTGCCCCAGGCGCTGATTTAGTGAAATTCACCCGTAATCCCGGTGACGTGTCGGCATGTACTCCGGTCGGGAACATCAGTGCCGATGCGATGCATAATTTGGATGCGCACATAGCGCAGAATCTCGCCGTTGGTCTGGGAGGCAATATCGTGTTTCGAACGGGTGCTGGCGGAATTGCCTATCACTGCGCGAACGCAGCAGCACCTCGTCAGTAGCGCGCGTCAGGCCCTGGCTCTCACGCTTGGCAACCTCGCCATTTTCGATGGCCAGGCTTAGGAATTGTAGATCGGTGGCGATAGCCTTCGCGTTCAGCTTGAGCAGAAGGGCGATTGGCGCGTGGAGCAGGTCTGTCGAAAGGTCCATTGGGCATTCGACACTCGTGGCGCTGCCCGTGGCGGCAAGACGCATGGTCCAAACGGCCGATTTTAAGATCGAACCCAAGAGCTCAATTTTGCTCTCGTCGTCACCGACAGCGATCACCTGATAGTCTGACCGTTTGCCCTCGCGTCCGCCAAAAAAGGGACGCTGCCAGGCCGGAATCCGTCGGATGGAACACAGGAACCCCCGGCCTGCTGCCGGGGGCTCCTGCTCATACGGCAGGATCGATCCGCTTACCGGCTGACCAGGAGGCTGGCACCGCCACTGGGGCCGATGCCAGGGCCGCTGCCAAGGACATCACCGCTGGAGACAAGCTTGACCCAAAGTGAACCGTCACCCTTGTAGTAGGAGGTGGTACTGGCCTTGCGCAGTGCATCCAGGCTGCTCAGTTCCGTGCCCGAGGCTGCAGTGGCGAATCCCGGCAGCTGGAAGATTACCCACGAGCCGCTATCCAGTTCCTTCACGCTGAGGGACAGGGACGGCCTTTCGGTGGTCACCTTGAACTCGGAACCCGCCAGCACGTTGGTTTCTCCGGTCACGCTGTAGTCCTTGCCATTGCGGCTGAGAACGACGGGCGGCTGCGTGGGTCGGGCACCACCCACAACAAACGTTCCTGCAGGGAAGCCGCCGCCTGGACCACCAGCTGCGCCTGCACGGGCTGCTCCGCCCGGACCACCGGGTCCGCCAGCACCGCCAGCCGCACCAGGACGTCCTGGCGCGCCGGGACCGCCCGGACCGCCGGCGCCGCCAAAACTCAAGCGTCCGACATCGCCCTTGCACACCGCAGCGTTCCAGGTGGGCTTGACCTGACAGGCCTTTGTGTCGACTGCGATTGCGTCATTGTCGTCGTTGATGAGAATGAAGGAGTCCGGGACACCGTCGACCGAGCCGTCCAGGTCGTGGAACACCGCGGTCTTGTAGCTCCCATTGCCGTAATCATCGTTGCTCCACTTATGCTCCATCGGTGGGAAATACACCGGCTTGGCGTTGATGAATTTCGCGCGCTCCACGGTGTTGTTGGAGCTCATTCCAAAGCTGGTAAACAGCAGGTAGGAGATCGCTCCGGTCTTGCGGGTGGCGTTGTCCTGGAAATTCACGAAAGTGTCATTGACCAGTTCATGATGGTAGTCGTAGAACTCATAGCCGCGGATCGGGAAATCCGCGACTTCGGGCTCCGGCAAGCTGCGGCCGTAAGCCATTTCCGCCGGCGTCCTGGGGTTGCCGACGTTCTCGGTCTCGCCCACGAACAGCGAGTCAACCACCCGTGAGGTGTAGGCGGATTGACCGAAGTTGCCGGAGGCATGCGTGTAGCCGATGGCGTTGTCGGCCATCTTCAGGCTCTTGAACAGGTGCATCTCACCGCGCGCCCAAATGCCGCTATTGCGGTTCTTGTAGCTGGTGAAATTCTCGACGACCGACGTCGCCTGAGGACTGTTCGCGTCAGCGGGATTGGTGAGGGAAATATACCCGCCGACGG